>ENA-OQER01000271-OQER01000271.1-human-gut-metagenome-genome-assembly--contig:-NODE-271-length-29405-cov-2.802548_pt1 | contig 29405 bp, 35 predicted proteins | sample MGYA00242797_ERZ504639 | MGnify/ENA primary metagenome ERZ504639 (study PRJEB26092, sample SAMD00036306) | human gut metagenome | host: Homo sapiens | study: EMG produced TPA metagenomics assembly of...
ACCTGTTGTGCAGAACAACACTTCTGCTATATTTGAAGATCATGCACCATTCTTAAAAAAGCTCACACTATTATAGAATCTGCGAACCTCTTGATATGTCTCTGATGTCCGCTGAAGATAAGAAGAATGTGCCAGAATATGTACACGGACTTATACTTACCAAGTATAACAATAATCAGAAACTTGTATAAAATATTAATGTTTAATATCTTTTCATCGCTCTTTTTACGTGATATAATACTAAAGTTATTAATGAATTACTGAAATATATATGCAGGAGGAAATAATTATGCCAGTATGGGCGATAGTTTTATTGGTTATTATTGCAATACTTGTTGTTGCTTTAGTAGCTCTTATTATTGTAGGTAACAAGCTTCGTAAGAAGCAGGATGCTAATCAGGCACAGATTGATGCTGCCAAGCAGGTTATGTCGATGCTGATCATCGATAAGAAAAAATGAATTAAAAGAAGCTGGTCTTCCTAAGATTGTACTTGACCAGACAACCTAAGTACCTTCAAAGAAGCAAGGTACCTGTTGTAAAGGCAAAGATTGGTCCTAAGGTTATGACTCTTATGCTGATCCTAAGGTATATGACCAGATTCCTATTAAGGCTGAAGTTAAAGCAGAGGTCAGCGGTATATACATCACTGGTATCAAGTCAGTACGTGGTGGAAAAATAGTTGTTGAAGAAAAGAAGAAAAAAGGATTTTTCAAAGAATTTCGGTAAAAAGAATAAGTAATTTCACGTTATATTATTTATCATAAGATGATGTGAGTGTCAAAGTAAATTTTGCCGCTCACTGATATATATAAAAAAAGCTGCTGTGGCATTAACTATATCAATGTCACAGCAGCTTTTACATATTACTTTTTAGCATCTTACATTTTAATATCTTACATAAGTAACTTAATATAAAAATCTTCAATACAGCATGCAGCTTTACTCTATAACTTTATCCGTCTGCGTCGGTGCATCCCACTCTCCTGTATGCTTTGTCTTATTTTCCGTTGTTTTTTCTGTTGCCTTTGTAGAGGTGGATGTATTATCTGCTGTTGTCTTTTGTATCTGTTCTTTCGTTGTTGCCTGAACCCTGCTTGTTGTTTCCTGCTTGGTAGATGTTTCCTGCTCTTCTGACGTTGTTGTTTCCGGTTGTGTTTCTGTCTGCTTTGTTATCACGTTAGAGGCAGTCTTAAACTCAACCTTCTCCTTTCCTTTATGGATCACTTCCATAAAATCCCTGAATATGCTAAGTGTCTTTACAGAACTCTGTGTCTTAGGATAATCGTAACCTGTCCATACAGCCATAGTATAATACTGGCTATATCCACAGAAGTATGCATCCTTGTTACTATTAGTCGTTCCTGTTTTACCAGCTACAATAGCATCTGATGGTTCTGCACCAACACCTGTACCTCCAGTAACTACGGATCTTAACATATCTGTCATAAGGCGGCATGAATTAGTATCATATACCCTCACTTCTCTTCCGGATGTATCTACTATCGTCCTTCCAGATGTGTTAGTTATCTTTGTAACACACGTAGGCTGCCGGAACATTCCATCATTTGCTATAGTGGCATATGCACCTGCCATTTCTTCTGTCGAAACACCATATGTGAAGCCTCCAAGTGCAACTGCGTTGGTGTTCTTATCCATCCATACCTTATGGAATCCCATATTAAGCAGGAAACCTATACCCATCTTAGGCGTAATGTCGTCTCTGTATATTTTCCATGCTACTGTGTTCTTCGACTTCATGACAGCAGTTCTTAGTGTCATCTGCCCTGCATATGAGCCGTCAGCATTATTAGGTCCACCATCTATCCTTTCATCAGTAACTATAGTATCCGGTGTATTTCCCTGCTGTAAATATGGTGTATAAACAACTATTGGTTTAATTGAGCTTCCTGGCTGTCTGTAGCTCTGATATGCCCTGTTAAGTGTATATCCATCAAGCTCCTGGCTTCGTGAACCAACTATTGCAACAACATTACCAGTACTGTTATCTATACATGTTGCGGCTCCCTGAAATTCATATACACCATCATCCGATAATGTTTTATATGAAGCAAGGTTTTTATCTATCGAATCCTGAAGTGCCTCCTGTGCATCTGGATCTATACTTGTATACACAGTATATCCACCGCCAAGAAGCATCTGCTGGCATGTTGAATAATATTTCTGGTAAAGTTCTTCATATTCATTATATTCATCTTCTGAATTAAAGTTGTTTCTCATAACGAATCCACAGTACTTCATCATTTCTTCTGTAGCACAATGTCTTGCATATGTTTCTACAGAATTGTTCTTCGTTGATACCTTTTCTCCTGAGCCAGATACAGTTATCTCTTCATCAAGCGCTGTGTTATATGTCATCGAATCTATATAATCTGCATTATATAACTCTTTAAGTATAAGATTCCTTCTTGTAAGCGTAGCATCATAGTTTGTCAGCGGATTGTACTTAGTCGGATTGTTTGGTATTGCTGCTATAAATGCCTGTTCCGATACCGAAAGTTCCGCAGCTGATTTTCCAAAATATCCTTTAGCTGCTGCTTCTACACCATAATATCCGTTACTGAAATATATGTTGTTAAGATAGAACTCAAGTATCTGCTCCTTTGAGTATTTCTTTTCAAGCCCCCATGCAAGGAATATCTCCTTAATCTTTCTATCCCACGTTACTTCCTGTGTCAGAAAAACATTCTTGGCAACCTGCTGTGTTATTGTGCTGGCTCCCTGGACTATAGTATCACTTTTACGGTTTGCTATCAGCGCTCGTATAATCGCTTTAATATCAATACCTGAATGATTATAAAAATCCCTGTCCTCCATAACAACAAATGAATCTGCAAGCGTAGCTGGTATGTTATCATAATCTATATAATACATATCCTTTGATGCTTTCATGGTACAAAGCTGGTCACCATTCTTATCATATATAACTGTTGTCTTTCCATTCTTAAAAGTATCAACACTACTCTCATCTGCCATCTGCTTTGCATCTGCTGCAAGCTTAGCTATCTTTACAAGCTTTGGTCCTGCATATATACCTGCACCAGCCAGTAACACAACTATAATTGCTATTACTATTCTTTTTATTATTCTGCGTCTCCTGCGTTTTTTTGAATTAATTCGTACAGGTTTTTTAACTTGTGCGTTTCTTTTCTGTGAAGTTCTGCTTTCTGATGAATTCGCCATATACATATCCTCTTTAATTCTTGTAATATGTTACAAATACATTTTCCCATTGTGTAAATAACTTATTTGCATCTGTTAAGGAAACTGTCTGACTCATACCTGATGCTGCATCCGTATAAGTCACATTCTTAGAATCATATGCCGTTATTATAACATATGAATCATTCCCACTTTTTCCTATAACCGGACAGCCATTATCAATGAAATTAAGCATTTTGTCTATAGATACTCCCTTAATACTTATTCCACTTACTCCTGGTATACTGCTAAGCACTTCATCTGCTGTCTTTGTCTTAAGGCTTCCGATATATCTGACTGTCCTCCGGCATATGCAGCAACTGCCTGCAATGCGCTGGCCAGTGCGCCAGATGACTGTCCTGATAATGATAATCCCTTAAGTTCTCCTGTAGTATTTTTATATCTTTTCCATATTGTATTAGCGTTATAATCCGCTACTGAGCCATAGGTATCATACGCAAGGGCTATAGCTTTGGATATATCCGTCGTACTGTTCTGGAACTTACCATATCCATATACATAATACCTTCCATCACCCTTGAATTCTTTTGCCAGTTCAAGAACTGCATCCTCTCTGTATACAACATCAGAAGAAGTCCTGAACTCTACAGTTGTTGATGACAAAGCTTTTGTAAGCTTTATTGCCAGCTCCTGCTTTCTGTTATCACTCACTACAGAATCTAACGCCAGTCCGTCTGTTTTTACATTCTCATCTTTATTGATAAGCTGGTCTATGCTTGTTCCTTCATAGCCTGAACCAGACTTCACTATTCTTGTAAGATTAATACGCATATCTGAAACACTTGCATCACTTACATATATACCGTTTTCCTCATACTCTTTTATAATCTCATATGAAGAATTCATGATACATACTTTATACATTGCAAATGTTCTGTTTCCGTCATCTTTTATTATAATGTCATCCTTATGTGCCACACCATATATAAAATCATTATTGATATATCCCAGACATTTTATATAGTCGCCATCATCAGCCTGTATTATGTGTTCACTATCATCTGACATGTTGAATACTCTTATACTTTCAGTTCCATATAGCTTACCGTTAATGCTGTATGCTATAGAGCTTCCATCCTCAGATACCGCATATGTTCCATCTACAAGATCTGATACAACTGTCATAACCTCTTTGCTTATAAGATCAATACAATACAGTGAATCATCCATAAGTATATAAAATGTATTCTCGTCTGCAAGATAAGCTATGTTTCCTATATTCTGCGATAATATATCATATGGTATATCAACTGGAATATATAATCTTTCTTCAACCTTATTATCTATATATGAATATCTGCAGAGCGAAACACCTGATTCACCTTCATGTTCACCTCTGTTCATATATCCATATACCAAAAAGCTGCAGTCACCACTATCCTGTACATTTAGTATTTTTATGCCATGTTCATTATAATTCTCACGTATACCATCTGTTTCGTCTGTATTAAAAGAGAAAACTCTCGTATATATATTATCATCTGTATTGAAGCACCATAATGAACCCTCATTTACATAATATGCATATTTTGCCTTTTCATCTGAAGCATACTCTGCTGTTGATGATGATTGTATTCCAAGATTAATCTTTCCAGCCGATGTAAGATCGTTCTTTCCATCAAATATCTGGTTTGCTTCCCTTTCATAGTTAAGCAGATAAAATCCTGAATTAGTCTGCCTTATTCTATAGTACTCATAAACATTATATGAATCATAAGAATCATATTCGTTAACCGCACCTGCCCTATAGTTTAAAGTTATAATAGCAACATCTTTGCTTATTTCCTTAACTTTAGGTACAAGCTGGCTTTCTATATATGGTGTTATTTCTCCCCAGCCAACCTGTGATAACGAACTGTTAATATTTACCTTACCATAGTTACTGTTGTTGCCACTTGATAATGTTTCAAGATACTTCTGGATTTCATTCAGTCTGCCTGGATTTAATGTGCATGCATTAAAATATTTTACAAACTCAAACTTCTTATCCAGCTCATAATTCTCTCCTGTAACTATTCTTGTATAATAATATATTTCATCATGTGCTGATGTTTTTATCATTATCTCAAGTGCATACTGTACATTATCATCTATAAGATTCTTTATTCCAAGAGTTGCTGTTATTTTATTGTCATCTCTGTTAAGTGTATTTACCTTAGTATTCTCAATAAGCGAATTATCCGACAGGCTTCTTACTTTGTATGAAACCTCCTGCACATCTGCCCCATAGCTATATATTACTATATCAAGCTTTCTGTTCTGTGCTATCGGTGTAAGGCTGTCATTAGTAAGTGCCTGGTTAATAGCTGCTGTATATCCATGAAGTGGATTAAATTCCGTTCCTTCATCTGTCAGCATTGATATGACTGGTAATGTAGCCTCCGTCATAGTCGTTGCCGATGGTGTAACCGTCTCAAGTCCCATAGATAAAATGTAACAACCATAGTCGCAATAAACAATACGCCTAAAAAAATACATTTGGAGCTGGACCTTTTATCAGTTCTTCTCATTATTCTCTCCATTCCTGTTATTTTACAGATTTAACATTTCACTCATAACTCTTTATAACAGCTTTGAAATAGTCAGCTCTATACCTAGCGCCTTCTGCATATCCTCTGCCTGTTTTTCTGCTTTTTCATCTGTTTTTCCTGTTTTTACAGCTCTTATAAGCAGATTCTTAGGAGTGTGTTCCATATCAATAAATTCCAAAATCTGAGTATCATAACCTCTCGCCTTTAACATATTGGCACGTGCTGCATCGGTTATTATTGCAGACATTCTTTCTTTAAGTATACCATAATCCATAACTGGCGACAGAAGCGTACTGCTTATAGTCCTGTTAGCCTCATGCTGACAGCATGGTACAGACAGTATAACCTTCGCTCCCCATGCTACAGCCTTTGCAAGCGCATAATCTGTTGCTGTATCACATGCATGAAGTGTCACTACCATATCTACACTGTCAACATCCTTATATGTTGCTATGTCACCAACATAAAAATCCAGTCTATCATATCCATATTTTGTTCTTAACTCATTACAATGTTCTATGACATCTTCTTTAAGATCAAGACCTATTACCCTTATATTATAACCCTTGAGCTCCTTCAGATAATAATACATTGCAAATGTAAGATACGACTTACCACATCCGAAATCTATTATAGTCTGTTCTTTATCCTTATCCAGTCTTGGAAGTATGTCTTCTATAAACTCAAGAAACCGGTTAATCTGCCTGAACTTATCATAGCGTGTTCTTACTATCCTGCCATCAGGTGTCATAACCCCAAGGTCTATCATAAATCCTACAGGTGTGCCTTCCTGGATTATATATCTTTTGGTTCTGTTATGGCTTAACTCCTTTTGTGCCTTTATTTCCTTCGCTTTCTTATACTTACATGTACATGTTCCACTTTTGCTTGAAAGAATAGTTGCCAATGAATCTGTTCTAGTTATCTGCGCCTGCTTAAACTCTTCTTCCATATACTTTTCTATACGCTTCTTAACATCTTTCTGTGTATAATTAGTATGCAGTACCTTTCTTCCAACAAACTCAGATACCTGATACTCCAGTGTATCTTTAATAATAACCGGTCTTATCTTCACCTTCTGTGCTTTTGTTTCATCTTTTAGTTTTCTGCTGCTTATAGTCATATCTATAAGGTTTTTATCTATACATATATCAAGTAATTCTTTTATATTCACAAGCTTTCTTCCTTTTCTTATATGGCATAACTGCCAGAACTTATTTTAGTCCCTCCATTATACAATGAAGAGTAAGCTATCGCTTCTGGCAATCCTTACATCATTTAATCTCTTTGTGTTATTTACACAAGTAATAATATCCGTTTTAATAATCTTTTAAAATCTATTTTCCAATATATACCGGGGAAGACATGTACACTAACGTTTTATCCTCTGTCTCATCATATTCCATTGAAATATTTATATTTATTTTTTTCTTACCAAGCATGACATAGTCTTTTTCACTTCTGTCATATGCATATACCACAAACATATCCATGGTCTTTCTTGACTGTATTTCCTTTGCTTTAAGCTGTTTTAACAACTCATTACACAGATTTTTCCTATCTGTTATATCTATTCTGCCATCTACTGCTCCCTTAAGGCATACATTAACAACACAATCTATGCCATATTCCTCACATACTGTTTCCACTATTTTTTTTATACTGCTCTGTACCTTCTATTCCCTTATCAAGCTTTATATCTATGGCAAGATAATACTTATTCTGGCTTGATAATATCCTTATATCCACATCCCCATAAACTGAGTCCTGTATCAATTCATATGAATCATCTTCTTCATTTGCATGCTTCACTATTTTATATGCATTAAGCCCTATATCTTCTGCTATATCCGTAAGAAGCATTGTTTTAGCATCATCTGACAGATAGCTTTCAGTTATCACTCCATAAGCAGTAAGCTCTGATGAAACATCCCTGTACACATTGTTGCAGAATATGCTCACCATATCCTTTCTGCTGTTAACTGATACCGCCCTTACTATTCCAGGTGAAAACACACGCACAGCTGTAAATATCCATAAAACTATTGCCAGTATAATACTAAGCCTCTGAAAACTATATCTTTTCACATATTTATCTTTAACCAATATACTCTTATACATATAAAAACCTCCCATCAACCAATAATAATATTCTCTGATATTATTACCAGTTAATGGAAGGTATATACTCATGATGTATTTTAGTCTTTAGCATAACAACTGACTATAATACTTCATTATTAATCAACTGCTCCAAGTCTTGCAAGGGATCTTCTAAGAGCAAGCTCTGCTCTGTGGACATCAAGATTACCTTCCTTTGCAGCAAGTCTTCTTTCCGCTCTTACCTTTGCTTCATTGGCACGATTAACATCGATTTCATCCGGCCACTCTGCTATTTCTGCAAGTACTGTAACACGGTCTTTTAGTATCTCTACTATTCCACCATGAACAGCAGCCTTCTTTACTTCGCCATCCTGATGAATCTTTAACACACATGGAACAAGCACAGCTGTAAGTGGTACATGGTTAGGATATATACCTATTTCACCCTCACTTGTGCTCAGCTCAACAAATGTGACGTCATCATTGTAAAACACTCTTTCGGGTGTATTTACTAAAAGCTTCATTGTATCTGCCATATCAATTCTCCTTATCAAGATATCTGAGTTTACAATCTTTATTGCTTATCTTCTACTTTGATACCTTTGCAAGTACATCGTCGATACTGCCGCAGTTAAGGAAATAACTTTCTGGGATATCATCATACTTACCTTCAATGATTTCCTTGAAGCCCTGAATGGTCTCACTTATAGGTACATAACGTCCTTCAAGTCCTGTAAACTGTCCAGCTACGAAGAATGGCTGTGAAAGGAATCTCTGTACCTTTCTTGCTCTTGATACAACCATCTTATCTTCCTCTGAAAGTTCATCCATACCAAGAATAGCAATGATATCCTGGAGTTCCTTATACTTCTGTAGAATCTCCTGAACTGATCTTGCTACCTTATAATGTTCTTCACCAACGATTCTTGGATCAAGAATTCTTGATGTAGATTCAAGTGGATCTACAGCTGGATATATACCAAGCTCAACTATAGAACGTGAAAGAACTGTAGTTGCATCAAGATGTGCGAATGTTGTTGCTGGCGCTGGGTCAGTAAGGTCATCCGCAGGTACATATACAGCCTGGACTGATGTGATAGAACCATTCTTTGTTGATGTGATACGCTCCTGAAGAGCACCCATCTCTGTCTGAAGAGTTGCTGATAACCTACGGCTGAAGGCATACGTCCAAGAAGCGCTGAAACCTCTGAACCAGCTGGGTAAATCTGTAGATATTATCGATGAAAAGAAGTACATCCTTTCCACCCTTATCTCTGAAGTACTCAGCCATAGTAAGTCCTGTAAGACCAACTCTCATTCTTGCTCCAGGTGGTTCATTCATCTGACCGAATACCATGGTTGTCTTCTCGATAACTCCTGAATCCATCATTTCGTGATAAAGGTCATTACCCTCTCTTGTACGCTCACCAACACCAGTGAATACTGAATATCCACCATGCTCAGTAGCAATATTACGTATAAGTTCCTGGATAAGAACTGTCTTACCTACACCGGCACCACCGAAAAGTCCGATCTTTCCACCCTTCTGATAAGGGCAGAGTAAATCTACTACCTTGATACCTGTCTCTAACATCTCTGTATTAGTAGCCTGCTCAACGAATGAAGGAGCCTTTCTATGAATAGGCATATGCTCTACTTCTGGAGCTGGCTTATTATCTATAGGCTCTCCTAATACGTTAAACATTCTTCCAAGTGTCTGCTCGCCAACTGGTACTGATATAGGAGCACCTGTAGCTTCTGCATCCATACCTCTAACAAGACCATCTGTTGGTCCAAGGGCGATACATCTTACCGTGTCGTCTCCAAGATGCTGTGCAACTTCCACAACAAGCCTACCGCCGTCATTGGTCTTTATGTTGATGGCTGAATTGATTTCTGGCAGATTACCTTCTGTGAATTTAATATCAATTACAGCACCGATAATCTGAGTAATCTTACCAATATTATTCTCTGCCATTGTTACCTCCATCTATAATTATTATAACTATCCGATAGCATTCGCACCTGCTATGATTTCTGTAAGTTCCTGTGTAATAGAAGCCTGACGGGCTCTGTTATACTTAAGTGAAAGATCAGAAATCATCTCATCTGCGTTGCTTGTGGCATTATCCATAGCCTGCATACGTGCACCATTCTCACTGGCAACCGCCTCTATAAGCGCACCATATATAAGACTGCACACATACTTAGGTATGATAAGGTTCAAAGCTTCATCTTCCGCTGGCTCATAGTTCATAGGTGTTGTATCCTCACCGCTGCTTAAGCCATCTGTATCTACTGATACAGGAAGAAGCTTAATAAGCTTAGGCTCATGAACTACTGTATTCTTAAACGAAGTATAAGCAAGATATATCTCACCTATTTCACCAGCTGCAAATCTTTCAAGCAGCTTATCACATATGCTTCTTGCATCTGTATAAAGAGGTTCATTGATAACATCAGAATCATCTTCTGATATATTATACCCTCTTCTTGCAAGATAATCTCTTCCCTTGGTACCTATAGCAACTATATCTATATCTTCCTTTGGAATACCACTCTCTGTAATAAGCTTTGTTAAGTTTGTATTATATCCTCCGGCAAGTCCTCGGTTAGCTGTTATTGTTATAACGGCCTTCTTAGAAGACTCACCAGGAACAAGATACTTGTGATTGATGTTACCTGACCTTGCAAGCATATTGCATATCGTCTCGTACATCAGATCTGAATAAGGCTTTGTGCTCTCTGCCTTTCCCTTTGCTTTCTGAAGTTTAACAGTGGAAACAAGCTTCATAGCCTTAGTAATCTGACCAGTACTCTGAATACTGTCTCTACGCCTTTTTATATCTTTCATTGAGGCCATAGAATTTACCTCCATTCCCACATTTAGAACTTAAATGTTTTCTTAAACTCTTCAATAGCACTTACAAGCAGCTTTTCATTCTCTTCAGTAAGTTCCTTAGTTTCCTTTATAGACTCTGGAATCTGAGGATACTTAGTATCTATGAATTCAAACAAACCTTCCTGGAAATCAAGAATCTTATCTACTGGTATGTCAATAACATACTTCTTAGTTACAGCATATATAATGATAACCTGATATTCAACAGGCATTGGCTTATACTGTGGCTGCTTTAACATCTCCATGATACGCTCGCCCTGTGCAAGCTTCTCCTTAGTATCGGCATCAAGCTCTGAACCAAACTGTGAGAATGAAGCAAGCTCTCTGTACTGTGCAAGCTCTGTACGGATAGGAGCAGCAATCTTCTTAATAGCCTTAATCTGTGCTGAACCACCAACTCTTGATACAGAAAGACCTGCATTGATCGCTGGTCTGAAACCAGAGTTAAACATCTCAGTTTCAAGATATATCTGACCATCTGTAATAGATATTACGTTAGTAGGGATATATGCTGAAACATCTCCTGCCTGTGTTTCGATGATAGGAAGGGCTGTAAGTGAGCCTCCGCCGTACTCATCTGACATACGTGCTGCTCTCTCAAGAAGTCTTGAGTGAAGATAGAATACATCTCCAGGATAAGCCTCACGTCCAGGAGCTCTCTTTAACAGAAGTGAAAGTGTTCTGTATGCTGCTGCATGCTTACTTAAGTCATCATATACAACAAGAACATCTTCACCGTTTTCCATCCACTCTTCACCTATAGCGCATCCTGAGTAAGGAGCAATATACTGAAGAGGTGCAAGCTCACTTGCTGTTGATGCTACTACTGTTGTATAACTCATAGCACCATATTCTTCAAGAGTCTTAACGATACTTGCAACTGTTGATGCCTTCTGTCCGATAGCAACATATATACAATGTACACCCTGACCCTTCTGGTTGATAATAGTATCTATAGCGATAGCGTCTTACCTGTCTGACGGTCACCGATGATAAGTTCTCTTTGTCCTCTTCCGATAGGACCATGGCATCGATAGCTTAATACCTGTCTGAAGTGGAACACTTACTGACTTTCTTGTGATAACGCCTGAAGCAACTCTTTCTATCTTTCTTGTCTTGTCTGTGTTAATAGGACCCTTGCCATCTATAGGCTGTCCAAGTGCATTAACAACTCGTCCTGTTAATGCATCACCAACTGGAACTTCAACTACTCGTCCAGTTGTTTTGACAGTATCACCTTCGCTTATATTTCTTGAATCACCAAGAAGAACGGCACCTACATTGTCCTCTTCAAGTTAAGCACCATACCATATACTTCACCAGGGAATTCAAGAAGTTCTCCCTGCATGGCCTTTTCAAGTCCATGGATTCTAGCGATACCATCTGCTACCTGAATTACTGTACCAACTTCTGATACTTCTAGTTCGGCAGAATATCTTTTAATCTGTTCTTTAATAACTGAACTGATTTCTTCCGGTCTTAAATTCATTAGCTTTATGCACCTACTTTCTATTAGATTCAAGCTTTATGCCAGCTGGATATTCTTTAAATTCCTGGCAAGCTCATCGATTTTATGTTTTACACTGCTGTCTACGACTCTGTCTCCGATTCTTATGACCATGCCCGCTATAAGCGATTCATCTATATCATAATTAATCTTGAAATCCACATAATCAGTTGTTGCAAGCAGTCTGCTTACAACTGACAGCTTCTGATCATCTGTGAGAGGTCTGGCTGTGGTAACGAAAGCCACTCCTATCTTCTTGTACTCATATACTCTCTTTATAAAGTACTGGAGCGTGCTTACTATCTTGTCCTGTCTGTCCTTAGACACCATAACAGTTAAAAGTCCTGTAATATCCTTAGATACGAACTTATCGAATACATTCTTTATAAGTTCTTCCTTATCACCCTTTTCTACCTTAGGTGACCTTAATATCTTTACCAGATCCTGGTTATCCTTGAACACATCTATCACAACCTGTGCTTCTTCACATAGTTCGTCGATCTTAGATTCCTGGATGGCGAGCTCAAATAAAGCCTCACCGTAAGTTGTTTCTACTAATTTCGCCATGTGTTCTCACCCATTTCATTCAAAGTCTGTTCAATAATTGCATTACTTTCGCTCTCATCAATAGATTTAGAGATAAGCTTAGAAGCTATCATAGCTGATACAGTAACAATCTGCTGCTTAACTTCATCTGCCACTTTCTGCTTTTCAAGTTCTGCTTCCTTACCTGCTCTCTCGATAATTCTTGCAGCTTCTTCTTTAGCTTCATCTATGATTTTCTGCTCATTATGCATAGCTGTCTTTCTGGCATCACTTAATATAAGCTCTGCTTCTTTATTCGCAGCCTTTAACTTTTCTTCATATTCTGCCTTCATGGCAAGAGCATCTTCCCTGTTCTTTTCAGCAGTTTCCCTGTCACTTGTTATCTTATCCTGTCTTTTCTTTAACATGTTACGAACAGGATTGAAAAGAATAACTGACAAAAGCAGGAATAATATGAATACGTTAATGGCTGTTATCGCAGCATCAAATAAGAGCTGATAATCAAGTCCAAATAATCTTCCTGATGTTTCAAGAGCCACAAATGTACTTCCGAAATTCAATTGTTGGCCTCCTTTCCATTATCTTAATGGGCCTTTACCCTTATGAATATAATATTCCGTTCTTAATTAACCCTTGAATGGCTGAACGAACATTAAGATAATAGCTACGGCAAAACCATAAAGACCTGTTGTCTCGGCAACAGCCTGTCCAAGTAACATAGTTGAAGTGATATCTGACTTAGCACCTGGATTACGTCCAACTGCTGCTGCACCATGACCTGCTGCAATACCCTGTCCAACACCAGGACCAACACCTGCGATCATCGCAATACCTGCACCAATGGCTGACATAGCCTGAATAAATTCCTGTCCACTAATATTCCATCTTAAAATCCTCCGTTAATAAAATTTAAGCACCGGTTCTTTTATCACCGTGCAATCAAAATGTGCACATTACACAATATTTTATATGCATTTAGCATATAACATTCCAGGTATGAATCTTGTACATGCCTGGACTAACTATGAAAATCTAATATCCAGACCCCTATATCCGGAAATTATATTTCAACTTAATCTGCTATCTTGTCGTTAACATAAACCATAGTTAACATACAGAATACATACGCCTGAATACATCCTGAGAACAAGTCAAAGTATGCATGAAGTACTGCCGGATAAGCAATTGTAAATGGCTTTAACAAATCATAGATAAGTCCCATAAGAACTGTTCCTGACATAACGTTACCAAACAGACGCAATGAAAGAGACAACGGAACTGCAAACTCACCTATCAGGTTAATAGGGAACAAAAACCAGATTGGCTGGAATAATGCAGCAAAATGTCCTACCTTATTCTTCTTTATACCATTGAACTGAACAAGTATAAATGTAATCAGACCAAGGCATAGCGTAACACCATAATCAGCTGTTGGTGGCCTGAGTCCGAAAAGACCAGATATATTGGAAATTATAATAAATAGGAATAATGTTGAAATATAGTTGACGAACTTGTTTGCATTCTTTCCCATAATGCCGTCAACCATCGTTCCAAGCATCTCCACTATAATCTCTATAGCATTCTGGAACATCCCAGGTGTATCATCAGGCTTGACCTTATTAATCTTCACCCTGGCAATAACCGCATGATAATTATGAAGATTGAAACCAGCAACATAGCAACATGTGTCGTGTTAATACTGAATGTATAATCAATGCCTGGAATATGGAACTCCTTAAGGCTATGAATCATAAAACTCGAATCACATGCTACAAGTGTGTTAACATAAGAGCTTCCCACCTTCTCACCTTCCTTTTTTTTATTTTGTTGATTAATTTATCAGTAAACGGCTGTATATAAGCCGCTACTTTCATTGAAAACATTCCCAGTATTGCAAATAACAGATCCCCCAGATCAAAAACATACAATACTGTAAACATAACAAGCATCACTATAAGACGTATTACATAGCCTAATATAAATGTAACGCTTGTATTCGCCCCTCCATACACTACCTTTCTTATACGTAAACTCATATGAAAGGTACTAAAAACCGCATACGCCACACCTGCTGCAAAACCTATGGCAGGCTTAAGCGGTGTTTTGGCTATACATATTATTAAAGCTTCTCCCACGATAAGATACAACATCTGTACTATAAGCATACCTGGGATAGAGGGATTAATATCTTTGATTTTCTCAATCATGCATTATACTCCTCTCTTTTAGTTGTTATCCTTATGTGCTTTGTTATATCGTTCTACCTTCTGCTGTATATCCTTTTCCTGTTCAAGTTTTTTCTTAACCTCATCCTGCTTTATGGAATTCATGGCAAGCACGTATGCATTCCTGCAGCCAGCCGCAATTCCGAGTATAAGCAGTGGAATAGTAAAACATGTTCCTAACTTTTTATCCAGCCATAGACCTAGTGCCAGACATATAAACGTTGGAACCATAACGCATATGCTAAGCTGGGATATTAATACTATATTCTTCAATGCAATTCCTCATTCCCATACACTAATGATAACCCACTCACTTTAAAATTCTATACCGATTATACCCTTTTAAACAAATGTTGTCTATATATTTTATTTCCCAAATATTTACACTCAGATATCTAATGTCTAGGCATTTTGACTAATTTTTCACAAAGAATAACATCTGAATTTTTTATTCAACGTTTTATCCACATTTTTGTTGAATTTTATATATCTGCTTGCTATAATTTCCATAATAAATATGTGCTATGAAATTCATTTACTTAACCAGGAGGAATACGTATGGCAACTTTATTCCGTAAACGTCTTATCCCAAGCGAATGCGTCAACCTGAAAGACGATACCATCATACATATTGATGAAGATACTATTATAACCAGCTGGAAAACCTTCCGTCCTAAAGCGGAATTCTCACATGGCGTATCTTATTACGTACTAAAAGAAGGTTATAAAATAAGTAAGTTCTATAAACAGGATGACACCCTGGCTTATATATACTGTGATATCATAGATACAGCTTACGATAAAGCTTCTGATACATACGTTTTTACTGATCTGTTAGCTGATGTTATCATAGAAAACTCAGGCTTTGTACGTGTAGTAGACCTTGATGAGCTTGCAGATGCCTGCAGCGATGGTCTTATATCTGACAACATGCTTGTAGAATCACTTCACAAGCTGAATAATCTTTTAACTTCAATATATTCCGGAACATTCCACGGATATCTTAAGGTTCTTGAAGATTACGAAGCTTCCATATAATTTACTAGTGAACAACATAATACTCATTATATTTAATAATACCCATCATATTTATATTATGCATTCTTCTGCATAGAAATATGATGGGTATTAAAGTCGGGGCTTTTGACCCCGGCATAATTATATATATTTATTGCACATCGCCACGCTGACTACTACATCTGCTATAACTGAAGTGTCACTTCTCTTTTATCAGACTCATACTTATAATATCTTACTCCTGCAGCGTTAAGCATCCTCTTTGATGCTATGACTGAAGCTGTATCCGCATACTTATCACAATCATACACAATAGTTTTAATTCCCGCCTGTATAATCGCCTTTGCACATTCATTGCATGGAAACAGCGTGACATACATCTTGGCTCCATCTAATGTTCCACCACGGTAATTAAGTATTGCATTAAGTTCACTATGTGTCGTATAAAAGTACTTGTTATCAAGTGGATCACCTTCACGGCACCATGGGAATTCATCATCAGAACACCCTATAGGAAGTCCGTTATATCCCATAGATAATATCTTATTATCATTACTTACTATACATGCTCCAACCTGTGTGTTAGGATCCTTGGAACGAAGTGCTGACAGCTTGGCAACACCCATAAAATATTCATCCCAGGATATATAGTCCTTTCTTTTATCGCTCATATCTCTCCATTTCTGACATTGATCAAACATTAATCAAATATTAATCAAACATTGATATTCTTCTTATATGTCTTTCATCATTGCTGAATTTTGAATCAAGGAATGTATCTGCTATTCTGAACGCCAGCTCTGGTCCGATTACTCTTGCACCAAGACAGAGCACGTTGGCATTGTTGTGCTCTCTTGTTGCCTGTGCACTAAAGCAGTCACTGCAAAGTGCAGCTCTTATTCCTTGACCTTGTTAGCAGCCATACTCATACCTATACCTGTTCCGCACATAAGAATACCAAGCTCACATTCACCGCTTGTTACAAGATCCGCTACTTTGTTTGCATATACAGGATAGTCACATGACTCACTTGTATATGTTCCAACATCCTTACACTCTATTCCTCTCTTCTTAAGATGCTCTATCATCTGGTTTTTAAGTTCTACTGCTCCGTGGTCACATCCAATTGCTATCATCATTTTCTCCTTTATTATCCTGTTATTGTTTATCAATCCTGATTGTTCCTTGGTGAGGTTATTACATCTACAACCTTTGCAACAAGACTGTATAACTGCTCAAAACACCTATTATATTCTTCAAGTCCCTTGCCATAAGGATCTGGCACTTCTACATCGCCCTCTCCGGCAAGCTCACCAAGTGTAAAGACATTTATAGCCTTGTCAAATGTATCATACATTTTCTGTTTCATAGATAAGTTCATAGTAAGCACAAGCGTATCTACACTAAAATCATCATTGGATATCTGGGCTGAAACATTACTAGGCATAATCATCCCATGTCTTGAAGCTACTGCAACTGCCTTTGGATTATAAGGCTCAGGAAAAAGCACAACCATTCCCCTTGATTCACTTCTCATCTCCGGCATAAGATTAGACATAATCGTTGCAGCCATAGGGCTTCTGCATGTATTACCCATACATACAAATATTACTTTATTAAATCTGTTCATAACGAAACACCATCCTGGCTCACACTGCAATCTTGTTATCTATACGTGTATTATAGTATGCCCTGCAGCTTTTATCAATCTGTTCATGACTGCACGTCCAACATTCTCTGTTTCAAAGCTTTCCGAAAATACATAATCCACATGTTCATTATCAAACTCTCTTAGTATCGCATACAAATGTCTTGCAACGCTTAGCTCATCACTCTTATGTCCCATGGAAATAACTATTCCATCTGTATAAAAATGCCTTGTTTCATCTGTAGTCATTATTGCTACCTTAAAGCCTTCATTAATAAGCTTTTTCGTGTTATCGTTTATATAATCAACAACCTTAGCCATGTCACCTTCAACAATCTTAAGATCTGCATCCGGTGCATAATGCTTATATTTCATGCCTGGTGCTCTTGGCACAACCCCTGCCTTCACCCCGTCAGTTATAGCCGGATCTATAGTCACTCTGCCTATAACCTCCTCAAACATCTCCTTTGTTATATATCCGGGACGAAGTATAGCCGGCACTTCCTCACTAAGATCAATAATAGTTGACTCAACGCCTATATCTACTGTATCATCTGCTATTATCATATCTATCTTTCCTGAAAGATCCTTTATAACATGGCTTGCCAGCGTAGGGCTTGGTTTTCCAGAGGTGTTAGCACTAGGTGCCGCTATATATACGCCTGATTTTCTTATAAGCTCTGCTGCCACTTTATGGCTCGGCATTCTTATAGCAACCGTTCCAAGTCCACCTGTGATTGAATCAGGAACTATATCCGACTTTTTTAATATCATTGTAAGAGGTCCCGGCCAGAACTTTTCGGCAAGCTTTAGGGCTGTCTTTGGCACCTCACTTGAAAGCTTGTACAGCGCATCCATATCTGCGATATGGACTATAAGCGGATTATCTGATGGTCTTCCCTTAGCCGCATATATCTTTGCAGAGGCCTTCACATCAAGTGCATCTGCCCCCAGTCCATAAACTGTTTCTGTTGGAAATGCGACAAGACCGCCTGCTCTTAGTATTTCTCCTGCCTTATCATATATTTTGTCATCCTCTTTGGGATTTCCTGTAATATTTGCAACAATCGTTTCCACTGTCACTTACACCTCTTTTATATTATTCGTTGGTCAGATATTCCATAAGACCATTGTATATACTCCCGGCAATTTTCTGCTGATACGAATCGCTGTTAAGTCTTCCTGCCTCTTCCGGGTTAGATAAAAAACCACATTCAACTATGACAGCTGGTACATTCGTATGAAGCAGCAGGTAATATGTCGAATCCGCCTTTTCTACACGTTTGTTAGTAGTATCAGCTTCATTTACTATATGTCTCTGTATAATACCTGCCAGTTTTTTTTCCTTCAGCTGACTGCTTATAATAAAATACCTGTGCACCTCTTGATTCCCCAGACACATAACTGTTCTGATGAATACTTACAACCGCATCAGCATTACTTCATTGATTATACTGCACCTTTTCTTCATATCAGAAGCTTTTTTGTTTGTGTCGCTTTCATTATATAATCCATTATCATCTGACCTTGTCATTATAACAGTTATACCAGACTGTTCAAGTAATTTTTTTAATTTAACTGATATTGCAAGATTAACATCCTTTTCATATATACCGCCTACACCTATTTTACCTGGATCTATTCCGCCATGACCACTGTCAATGGCTACCACTTTTTCTGCAACATTAACATCCTCAACTGTGTTTTCGGCTTCAACACCTCCTATGGTGTTTCTGCCAGTTTCTGCATAATGGAATATATATACACCTGTTAGAACTAAAAGCACAAACAAAGATACCTTCAATATTTTTAATCTGAACTTCATATTAATCACATACCTTTTTTTCTTAAAGTGTATGTCAGTCTGCATTATTTATTCCTAATTAATATATCTGCTTATCACATTCCATACTGATGCCTTTTCTAATCCAAGCTTCCATGCTGCAACACCTGCTGTATCATATTCTGATATGACCTTAAGTTTTTCTTCTATAGACTTATCTTCCTCAAACCATGTCTTTTTAGTGACACCATTCTTATCATATGAACTTACATACTGTCCGGCATCTTCATTCCATGGTGCAGTTTTTCCATCAGCATTAAGTTCATCAATCGCAGCCTGCATACCTACTGCACGGCTTGTTGTTGTCTGTCCTGATATGCTCCATATTCTTGTGAAGAAAGGAATACCTACTATAACCTGCTTTGATGGAACCATATCTATAGTATCACTTACAGCTTCCCTTACAAAAGGCAGAGAAGCTACAGAACCTGCCTCAGAACCTGCATAATGCTCGTCATATGCCATAACTACAACATAATCAACATATGATGACTGCTCCTTTAAATTGTAAAATTTATTATATGCCTCTGGCTTATAATTGTCTGTTGAAAGTACTATATTATTCTTATGACATTCAAGTGAAAGCTCTCTTATAAACTGAAGAAAATCCTTTGAATATTCATTTCTGATATTTTCAAAATCAAGATTAATCCCATCATATCCATAAGAAACGGCATCTCTCATAAGTGTATCTATAAGCTTTCTTCTATTGCTTCTTACTGAGAACAAAGTTTTATAATCTATATCCTTGTTAAAATCATTGATAAGCGGCCATACCTTTATTCCATCTGCATGCATATCATTAACCCATGCCCCTTGTGCATAGCTTGAAACGTCTCCCTGCTCAGATGTAACACTGTACCACGTTGGTGATATCACATTAACTGCTGATGCACTAACAAGACCTGCTGCCTTGCTGTTACCACTTATCCCACCTGTCTGGAACCATCCAAGTCTTATCTTTGAATCAGATAAAACCTTTGCATAATCCTCAACATAAGTATCTTCTGGTACATATTCATATACATCCGAAACATCTTTACTTCTTACATATCCTGTATACCCTGTACTGGTTGTAACCTTTATCCAGTCATCAAGATCATCAACATAGTAAAGCATGCTTCCTTTTGCTGCTTTCTCAAGCACATCACTCTTTATTCCGCCACGATATCTTACATATGTATCCTTATCAGCCACTACAGCTTTCTCTTCACCTGCTATGCTGCGTATGCATATCCTTTCAGGTGCACTACCATATGAATATGTACAGTTAGTATACTGTGCTACATATTCCCAGGCTACATACTTATCATCATTTACCATTACTGCTATTGGATATTCTGTTTTGTAGCTGTTGTTTTCATTATCAGTGTAATAATCCTTCCCTGGTGCATACTCATACGTCCTTTTATCATCTGTATAAAGAACTGCTCCACTTTCTGCATCATTATAAAACCTCACGTTGATATTTTCTGATACGAAATCAACTGGAAGATACCATTTTCCATCAAGTTTCATACCCTTATCTTCGTATTTAGAACCATTGATTATAATAAGAGCACTATCCGATGTATTATCAACATTAAAATATTCATACCCATCCATGTACTTTTTCGATGGTGAATATTTTCTGACAAACACTGCTCCTACCACAATTCCCGCTAGAATTACAGCTGCAGCCACACCTATTAATCCAAGCTTTATTTTTGTTTTATCCTTACTTTCCATAACAATCTCCCATCATATCCAGTGTTTTATCTTATATTAGCATACATTTTTCCAAATGCGAAGTACTTATAATATGGATATCACAGGGGAATTAGTCATAACCTGTTCCCCTGCAATAACCTGTAAGCGAAGGAACCGCTTTTATATATCCGTGATATTATAATTTTAAACGTACTAAATAAGTTTTTAACTGTTACGTAATCTTTAGAAGTTCAAGAAAACTTCTAAGATTTTCACCACTTATGATAAATGGATTTCTTTCAAATGGGATAAGAACAACTTCAACCCCATGTTTTTTAATTATACTCACCGCTTCCTTATCACATGCAGCCAATGTAACCATTTTTAATCCTCTTATATCAAGAAATCTTTCTATTCTTTCCATCTTTTTTTCACATTCTCTTGATTTCCATGGGAGCATCGACCCTGCAAGAATCTTTTCATCACACGCTGATAACCTCGATACCATCCTTGCAAATGTAACATTTGTATTATCAAATGTATTCTCAAAGCTTATATCCAGTATGATAACATCATATTTCTGCCTTAATATTCCTATGTCTTCATCACGTATTCCACAGTAATAATCAATGCCATCCATACTGTATGCATGCCGGCTTGCTATGCCCTTATGCTGTATCGCTGATGCCTTTTGCATCTGTCTTAGCATAAGACTGTACGTAACCTCATCTCCTGCTACAGCAGTTTTCTTTTTTAATACCTTTCCCATAAAAACAGCCAGCATTATACACATCTGAGTTGTGCCTGCACCACTGCATAAACCAGCCACACCTATAGCTTTATTGAGGTTAATTTCGCTGATGTTCTGTATTCCTTATATATTCTACGGCTTTCTTTTTTTACATGTAATACTTTTTCCCCCGAAACATTGCCAGAGCACCTTAAAGATTTTATATCTGATAATATACGCCTTTTCATATAATAAGCCTAACTTCTCCTTTTTTAAGTCTGTTATTATATTTTCCCATATTTCAGGCATATTATCCTGAATGAAATCTTTTATCACCGGAATAAATTCTTCATTACATACATGCCAGTTATACATACATGGAATCCTATAACACATCCTGCTATCAGCGATATAGTTTACATATTCATAGTATTGAGTTTTATCCATAAGATTTAACATAAGCCTGGTGTCATATGTACAGCTGTTAATGATGCTGCACTCATTAGCAACGCCATACTTTCCACCTGCAACTATAATATTAATAATCTTATAATTATTAAATAAACTGCACATAATATCTTCATAGTTAACTTTATCAGTGCCATATATTCCTTCATCTACTATTATCACTTTATAACGCGGACTGCTTTTCTCATCCTGCTGCTTATAGCTGATGCCATCTGCTGCAAAATGTACACCATTATATGTAAATAATCCGTTTTCATCAAGCCTTCCATTAAGCATTATAGCCTGTATATCACTTCTTCCTGATTTTTCGGTTACAACACAGCTGATTCCACATTTTCCAATTGCATATGCCATGCTTAACGCAATGTGAGTAACTCCTATTCCTCTTTTTGTTCCGGATATTCTTATAACATATGAGTGATTATTACCTTCTTTTGTTTTACCCAGTCGTCCCGACTGGCAGCTTATATGCTGTAATGCACAACTCACAGCCTGTACATTTCTGTATCTTAACTCCGGCTTGTGGCGTGTACATTTCATTATTACCTGGTATATTCTTTTATGACTTATCCTGCTAAAACCGCTGGCATCTGTCATAAACTTAAGAACCATTCCCACACTGTATATATCAGTACGTTTTGTTGGCTGTGCACCCTGATACTGCTCTGGTGCTGCAAAGCCTGGACTTAACATACTTTGATCATTCGTTTCATAACTATATAATGAATTACCGAAATCTATAAGCTTAACATTATTGTTATCATCTATAATAATATTATCCGGCTTAATATCAAGGTGGATTATTCCGCCGCAATAGTTATGCAGATACTCCAATATGTTACATAACTTTATTCCTATATCACATATCTGATTTATACCCAGCTTTTCTGATTCACACACGAAATCACGCAAAGATTTACCAGATATATATTCTTCAATAATGCAAATACTTATATCATCTTCATATATGTCATAAATAACAGGTATGTGGGGATGTTTAAGATTCTTAATAAGACTGGCTTCTCTTATGATATGGCCTTTATCACATGAAGCCTTGTTGATAACCTTGGCCACCCGCAGCACATCTAATACTGTGTGCCTGACCAGATAAACACTAGAATAACTGGTTTTTCCCAGTTCTTTAATAACTCGTATCTTTCGTTAAACTCTTTTTCTCACCTCCAGTTAATTCAGTTCTAATCACTCTGTTTATTTTATAACATATATTAAATATATTATCAATATCAAATTTTTATAATTTTTGTCAAAAAATTTGATAAATTTACACATTTTTTATTTTAAGTATGTGTATGACTTCTTTACATATCTATGAAAAATGAGTATTATATTTGCATAGATATGAATTTACTATGCATTTCGCAGGAAAGGAGATTGTTATGAAGATAGAAAGAGTTAATGAAAACCAGATACGTTGCACTCTCAACAAGGACGACCTTGCTTCAAGACAATTAAAGATAAGCGAACTTGCGTATGGCAGCGATAAAGCAAAAGAACTTTTCAGGGACATGATGCAGCAGGCATCCTATGAAGTAGGTTTTGAGGCTGAAGATATTCCCCTGATGATTGAAGCGATTCCTATCTCGGCTGACTGTATTGTGCTTATAGTTACAAAAGTTGAGAATCCGGAAGAACTTGATACAAGATTTTCCAAATTCTCTCCTTCTGATGATGGAGAATATGACTATGATGATGAGTATTCAGATATGGAAACTATCGATGACAGCTCTTCATATACTGATTCATCAGTTCCACCAACAGCAGGGGATGAGCTTGACATAGACACCAAACAGACTAAATCAGAAGGAGGCGTTATCGGTGATGATCTTATGAATCTGTTCAGTAAGGTACGTGAGTACTTAAACAACACGAATAAGACACCAGATAACACTTCATTGCCTTCTAAAAACACAGATGAGCCAGCTGATAAAAAGGAAGCTGAGGAAGCTAAGCCTGTGATAAAAACCAGGATATATTCTTTTGAATCCATGGATGATTTTTCTGATGCCTCAAGAGCTATTGCTCCTATATATAACGATTCTAATTCATTATATAAAAAGCCAGGTTCAGATAGATATTATCTTATTCTTAAGAAAGAGGGCTGCTCATCAGTGAACTTTAACAAAGTATGTAACATACTTTCCGAATATGCTGCTAAAGAATCCTTCACTGAGGATTCTGCCGCTTACTTTAATGAACATGGTGAACTTATTATCGGCAGGCATGCCATAAGAGTTGCCGCAGCATTATGATTCATGTCGAATGCATATAATAAAAGGTCAGAAGCTTATAACTTATAAAAGCTTCTGACCTTTTTTTATTGTCATGTTTATGACATATTATTTTTATAATGTCTGATGTCTTTATTAGCTTAATGAATCAAGATAGCTCTGGATTTCTTCTACAAGCATATCACCATCAATTCCATGAACCATGGCAGCTTCCTCTAATGTTTCGCCTGCTGATGATGGGCATCCAACACAATGCATACCAGCTCCCATAAGAATAGGAATTACACCTGCATCAATCTGTATAACTTCACCAATAGTAGTGTCCTTATTAACTCTTGCCATATTAGTATCCTCCATATATTCTTTATCCGCATATTAAGCTGCACATGCATAGATTACTGTAAAACCTGCCACTATCCAGCCGGTTAACATAAACTATAATAACGGCGTATAATACCCGGAACGTATATCTTATATATAATATTACGTTAGCAGACATACGTCAATCTTAATGTTCTAATTTGCATAATTTTCATAATCCTTATGCATTTATTCTTATAATTTTAATCTAAGATTAATATTTCCATAAATTCTATTAAGAATACATCAATCTTCTTGTTTTTTTCATAGCATTATCGTATAATGTTGATACTATAAATCCAAGGAGGAATATTATTATGGCATATGTAATTAATGATGATTGTATCAGTTGTGGTGCTTGTGCTGCCGGATGTCCAGTAGAGGCTATCAGCGAAGGTGCTGCTCATTACGAAATCAACGCAGATGCATGTATCGATTGTGGCGCTTGTGCTGGTACATGTCCTGTAGGTGCTCCAAACCCACAGTAGTTTGAAGATACATTACTATTAAATCCCCCTGAATCATCAGATTCAGGGGGATTTTTATATAGCTGTTATATAGCATTTACATATCTGTTTTTAAATGACTTATTCTGAAGGCTATTTTACATAGCTATTCATATCTACATACCAGGATTCTTTGCAAGATCTGCAAACCTTGTCTGCTCTGGTATCCATGCCATCTTTACTGTTCCTATTGGACCATTTCTCTGCTTTGCTATGATTATCTCAGCAATACCTTTTAACTCTGTATCTTTATTGTAATAGTCATCCCTGTAAAGGAACATAACAACGTCAGCATCCTGCTCAATAGCACCTGACTCTCGAAGATCCGAAAGCATAGGTCTGTGGTCTGGTCTTTGCTCAACCGCTCTTGAAAGCTGCGACAGTGTGACAACCGGAACATCAAGTTCTCTGGCAAGTGCCTTTAATGAACGTGATATATCTGATATTTCCTGCTGCCTTGACTCAGTCCTTCCACTACCACTCATAAGCTGGAGGTAATCGATGATTATAAGGCCAAGGTTATTCTCCATCTTATACTTACGGCACTTAGATCTTAAATCTGCTATAGATATACCTGGTGTAGCATCTATAATAAGCTTTGATTTGGCTATACTATCGGCACCTTCTATAAGCTTGCCCCAGTCATTGGAATCAAGCCGGCCCTTTCTTAGCTTATCTGCATCAACTGATGACTCAAGTGAAAGCATACGGTTAACAAGCTGTACATCTGACATTTCCAGACTGAATACGGCTGTTGTTATGCCTTGTTTTATAGCAACATTTTCAGCAACATTAAGTACGAAGGCTGTCTTACCCATAGATGGTCTGGCTGCAACAAGCACAAAATCTGATGGCTGAAGTCCTGAAAGATAGCTGTCAAGATCCTTAAAACCAGTTGGCACACCCGTTACTGCTCCTCTATTCTTGGCTGCGGTTGATATCTTATCAAGTGCTTCAAGAACTATCTTATCTATAGGATTATAATCACTTTCACCTTTATTTCTGACAAGTTCAAATATTCTTTTCTCAGTTTCCTCCAGGATATCTTTAGTGCTTTCCTTTCCAGCATAACAGTCATTTGCTATCTTTTCATTAACTCTTATAATGTTACGAAGTATAGACTTATCCTTAACAATAGAAGCATACTGACGTATATTAGCAGACGTTGGAACGGCTGATAACAGTTCTCTTATGAACTCTATACTATATACCTCTGGTGGAACGTCTTTTTCTTTTAACTTTTCCTGCAATGTCACAATATCGACAGTCTTTCCTTCGTTGCACATTTCAACCATAGACTGAAACATTATGCCATACTGCTTGTTATAGAAATCATCACAAACAAGCATTTCTCCTGCTGTTATAATAGCCTGCCTGTCCATTATCATTGAACCTATAACGGACTGCTCTGCCTCAAGACTGTTTGGCATAATTCTGGTAACGCTTATATCTTCCATAGTTCCTCACTTATAATTACTTTTCTACAACTTTAACTGTAAGTCTGGCTGTAACATCCTTGTGAAGCTTAAGAGCTACTATATGTGTTCCAAGTGTCTTAATAGGTTCATCAAGCTTCATTTTCTTCTTATCAACCTCAAGTCCAAGCTGTTCTTTTGCAGCAACAGCAATTTCCTTTGTTGAGATAGTTCCAAATGTTTTTCCACCTTCTCCTGTCTTCATAGAAAGTGTAACTGACTTGTCTTCAATGCTTGCTGCAAGCTCCTTAGCTCTTGCAAGCTCCTCTGCTGCTTCTTTTTCTTCTCTTTTCTTCTGTAACTTAAGATCATTAAGATTCTTAGGTGTTGCTTCTATACCTAACTTCTTAGGTAAAACATAGTTTCTTGCATACCCATCATTTATTTTTACAATCTGACCCTTCTTTCCAAGAGTTCTTACATCTTCTAATAATATAACTTCCATGATTGTGCCTCCTATAACTATTGTTACGCATTTTCGCTTTTTTCTTATATTTCTCCATCTTCAAGCATTTTATCAAGAGTGAGTTTTATTGTATTAACGGCCTGTTCTATAGTGCAGTCTGTAAGCTGGGCTCCGGCGATACTCATATGACCACCTCCACCAAGCTTTTCCATGACAAGCTGCACGTTTACTTCATCTATAGACCTTGCACTTATATATAACTTATCCTCATATGCTGTTATAACAAATGATGCCTTTATACCTGATATATCAAGTAACTGGTTAGCTGCCTTAGCACCACCTATCGTAGGGCTTTCAAGACCAGTTCCATCAAATACAGTTATCGCAAACGCGTTCTTATACACCTCCGACTTACTTACTGCAGAAGCTATGGCTTATATTCATTCATATCGTTACGAAGCATTTTCCTTACTCTTGTTACATCTGCTCCATGTCTTCTTAAGAACGCTGCTGCCTCAAATGTACGTGGTCCTGACTTGCTGTTAAAACCATCTGTATCTATAGATATTCCAGCATACAAAGCATCTGCTTCAAATGCACGCAGCTTAATCCCATCATCTACATACTGTATCATCTCTGTAACCATCTCACATGCCGATGAAGCATACGGATCTACATATGAAAGCACAGCACCTGTTATCGTATCACTTGAACGTCTGTGATGATCAAATACAATTACTGTTTTACACTTATCAAGAAGTATAGGACATTCCACTCTCTGTGCCCGGTTTACATCTACAACTATGACAACTGTTGATGGCTTTATATAACTCTCCGCATTATCCTTACTTATAAACATATCATCAGGATACTCTTCTTTATTAATGAAGCGGTTCATAAAGGGCCTTACACTTGTGGAAACCTCACCAAACACTATATGAGCTTCCTTTCCAAGCTTCTTTGCTATAATATATATACCAAGTGCTGAGCCAAATGAATCAATATCAGGAAGCTGTGCCCCATAATGAGCACATTATCATTGGCCTCAAGAATCTGCCTTAGGGCATGTGCTTTTACTCGGACCTTTACTCTTGTATTCTTCTCCATCTGCTGCTCTTTCCGCCATAATAGTATATTTTATCTCCATCCTTGATAACTGCCTGGTCTCCTCCTCGTCCAAGTGCAAGATCCATTGCTGCCTTAGCTATCTCATAATTCCTTGCATAATCATTAGCGCCTGTACCTATACCGATACTGAGTGTAAGCGTTTTTTCATTGCCAACCTTTACACTTTTTATATCTTCAACAAGACTGAACTTATCAGAAAGTATCCGTTCAAGGAACTTATATCTGAACACAACCAGATATTTGTCCTTCTCCATCTTTCTTATAATAGCAGCTCCAGCAGAAAAATACTTGTTCACTCTTTTATCTACTAGTCCGACAAAAAGCGATCTTCTTACATCATCAACACTTTCAAGTGCATCCTCATAGTTGTCAATATAAACAAGTCCCACTACAAATCTTTCATCCCTGATTTTCTGAATGTACTTATTGACATCTGTTTCATCAAACATATACATGGCAACAAGTGATGAATTATAGTCCCTTGAAGTATATTTACCCCCTGAGTAAGTATATCTGCACTTATTCTTTTCATCTCAATCTTATAATCTCTATCATTAAGTGCAACTCTTACTTCTTTATAATCATCAAAATTTCTGAATACATTCGTTGAAAGTTCAGGAATAATTGTTGATATATTCTTATTGTAATCATTCTTTTTGCTTATACAGTGCTGCATAGCAGAATTCATCCACAATATATTACCTTTATTATCCAAAAGACAGTATGGAATACTAAGATCATAGAGCAATTGCCTTTGAACCTGTGAATAATTAGAAGAAAACTCTACGATTTCTTTTATAATTCTTGGCCTGAAGTACAATATCATAAAT
>ENA-OQER01000272-OQER01000272.1-human-gut-metagenome-genome-assembly--contig:-NODE-272-length-29329-cov-2.720875_pt1 | contig 29329 bp, 48 predicted proteins | sample MGYA00242797_ERZ504639 | MGnify/ENA primary metagenome ERZ504639 (study PRJEB26092, sample SAMD00036306) | human gut metagenome | host: Homo sapiens | study: EMG produced TPA metagenomics assembly of...
ATCAGCACGGCTTCTCGAGCAGCGGGCCGAAGTCGATCATCGCACCGATGCCGATGAAGAGCAACAGGGGGAACAGCTCGTTGGACATCCCGGCCTCAAACAGAGCCGAGATGGGGCCGACGGTGTCGCCCTGCGTGATAGCGCCCGATAAGGGCAGGTTGACGAGGATGGCTCCGAAGCCCATGGGGAGAAGCAGGCTCGGCTCCATCTTTTTTGCGATGGCAAGGTAGATGAGCAGCGCCGATGCCCCACATCACCACCATCTGCCAGGTCAGGTTCCCGAAATTGGAAAAGAGACTGGCGAATGCGTTCCAGAAATCCATGTCATTGCCTCCTTTGAAATCTGCGGTGCAATGACGAAAAAAGAGACTTCCGCCACAGCACCAATTACTGTGACAAAAGTCTCAAGCGAACACATGACATCGGGCATTTCTGCCGTGTTGACGCTGCCATGCAGCGCTCCCATAAGGTGGAGCGCCCTTTACTCCCTTTTATCCAATTCTATTAAACCAGAATATGCGAAGCCTGTCAAGAAATGTGCGGGACTTTTTGCTGAATCTTAGGGGGGAACTCTGAATATAGCGTGAAAAAAGAGGCTGAAGAGTATGAAAATGCTTTTTGCCACTTTATTCTTTTACAACGGCCGCCTTTCTCGATGCCATAGCGGGCAAAGAGGGGGAGGCCTCCGGCGGACGTCTCACCGCTGACCACGATGGGGATAGCGGGCGGGCAGGAGACCGCCGGTGCGGCACAGATGCGGCCCACGGCCTCGGCAGCAGGGATCATCTCCTGCGGTGCAAGGACAGCTTCCCGGATGGTGAAATGGCGGGGCTGTGCCTCAAGCGCCCCGGCCAATGCCGCGAAAGCGGCAGGATCGTCAGCTGTAACGGAGACATCGGCAGCAGGGGCTTCATCGCAGATGGCGTGCAGGGCCGTTTGCAGGCAGGCAAACTCTGCCGCAGAACTCTCAGCGGAGGGCATCAGCACGACGTAACGGGGGTCGGCATACTCGCACTCCACACCCCGCTCCCGCAGAGCCTGCGGCCAGCTGCTGGCCGGAAACATAGCTGCCTCCGGCAGCGGAAAGTGCCTGCAAAAGTGCTGACGGGTACTGACAGCCATGGCCGAATGCCTCCTTTTGTGCTATACTACTTCTATTGTATCATAAAAATAAAAGTTTTTGCAGGATTTTGAACGGCTGTTTCGTATGAATGTGCAGAAGGGCAGCGCAGAGGCTGCACTTCGTCGGACCGGGACGAAACTGAAAGGAGGTGGGCAGGCCGTTGACGACCTTGGAATTCAGCGCGATGGTGCAGAAATACCAGTCGCTCGTGTATACGGTCTGCCACCAGCTGGTGCCGGATGCCGGCGATGCGCAGGACCTGACGCAGGAGACCTTTCTGGCGGCATGGCGGGCCATTGACCGCTGCCCGTCCGGGTTTGAAAAACAGTGGCTGGCACGCATCGCTGCCAACAAGGCAAAGGACTATCTGCGCAGCGCATGGGTGCGCAGGGTGAACATTCCCGGCGACGATGTGCTGGCGCTGGAAGGTGCGCCGCCCGGCACCCAGCCGGAACAGCAGGTGCTGGATGCTCTGGGCGAGGAAGAGCTCACCGCCATGATTCTGGACCTGCGGGAGCCCTACAGAACGCCCTGCCGTCTGGTGCTGCTGGAACAGCACACCATGGCCGAGGCGGCACAGCTGTGCGGCCGTCCGCCCAAGACGGTGGAAGCACAGATCTACCGGGCAAAAAAGATGCTGGCACAGCAGATACTACAGCGTGAAAACGATGGAAAGGAGTGCGTACATGGAACTGTTTGACAAAAACGGCTGCCTGACCGACGAAGGCCTACAGGCCCTGCAGGCAGGCGGGCTGGATGAGCTGGGCCGGCTGGAAACCGCCGAGCATTTATCCTACTGCGATAAATGCATGGACCGCTACACCGCTCTGCTGACGGCAGATGCGCTGGAAACGCCGCCGCACTCCGCGCACAAGGCGGTGATGGCCACCATCTGGGTGCGGCTGATGCAGAACACATGGGGCCGTGCCGCAGTGGCCGGTGTGGCGGCGGTGCTGGCCTTTACCATGTGGCGCTCCGGCACCATAGACCAGCTGCTGAATTTCCGGCAGGAGCTGCACACATGGACACCGGAGACCAGCCAGAGCCAGACCGAAGAAGCCTTGCAGCTGGGCAAGCCGGTGGAAGATGGCCGACCGTCCGCCCAGCCGGAAATACTGGGAAAGCCAATGGACGACGACAAGCCGAAGCAGCAGGCTTCGCTGGCAAAAGCACTCAATGACCTGCTGTTCGGAGCCGGCGGCCTGCAGCAGAAAATAACAAAACATTCGCCACTTGCAGATCAAACAAAATAAGGAGATCGATTATGATGAAAAACGGAATCCTGACCTTCCTCTTCGCCTTTTGCCCGGGCGCAGGCCAGATGTATCAGGGATACATGAAGCGCGGCCTTTCGCTTATTACGATGTTCTGCGTGGCCTTTGGTGCGGGCACTCTGCTGGAAGTTTTGTATGTACCATGCCCATTGTGTGGATGTACAGCTTCTTTGACACCTTCAATCTCCGGGCGCAGATCGGCGCAGGCACCGCCCCGCAGGACGATTATCTGGTGCACATCAACTGGCACGACCAGCGCATGGAACAGTTCATGCTGGACAGCCACAAGCTGCTGGGCTGGGGCTTGATCGCGCTGGGCGCACTGGTGGCCTACCAGAACATCCTTATGAACACGCTGGGGGATATCGTGTGGCGCTGGGGCCAGAGCAGCCCTTTCTTCCGCGCACTTTACCTGATGATGGATCAGCTGCCGGAGGTGGTGGTCTGCGTGGCCCTGATCATCTGCGGTGCGTGGCTGGTGCGCGGCCCCAAGGGCAGAAAGCAGAAGCCGCAGAACGATGCCGAAGATGAAGAGTTTACCGAGTATACTGCACAGGATGCGCAGGCAGAGCCGGAAGCAAGGGGCTTTGCCATGCCCAAACTCTCGGCTCTGCTGGGCAAGCCCGTGACCCCGGACGATGAGACGGAGGATGCCGACGATGGACGAGACGAGAAATGATGCGCCGCTGACCGGTGAAGCACCGCAGCCTGCAAAACCGCAGCCGCTGCGCCGGGTGGGCAGCTTTACGCTGGGCGTATGCCTGATCGCAGCGGGCATCTTCTTTCTGCTTGCCTATTTTGTGCCGGGCGTGACTGGAGCTGATGCTCAAGATCGCCCCGGCGGCAGGGTTGATCCTGCTGGGCGGCGAGGTGCTGTTCTTTGCCGCCCGCCCGGGCCGCTGGAAATACGATTTCTGGTCGGTGCTGATCTGCCTTGTGCTCATGGGCGGATGCTTCTGTCTGTCGCTGCTGCCGGTCGTGTGGGATGAACTCGGCCCGGAGCGGAATCAGGCAAGCATGAAGCTGGGGCAGGAATATACGACAGAAGCCTATGACAAGATCAAACAAACAGCCCCGGATATCCGTGTGAAGAATATCAGCGGAAACGCCTACCTGTACAGCAGTGAGGCGAAAACGCTGCGGGATGTGAATGCCGGAAACGGCTATCTGAGCCTGACTGTGGAGCTGTTTGGCGGCTATGACAGCGTACAGGCCTTTGCGCAGGACTGCCGCAGCGTGACCGATGCCGTGCAGCAGTGCAGTGCACAGCCGGATGAGCTGCGCATTACATGGTCGCCGGAGAACGACCCGGGCCAGAGTCTTGCCTCCGGCAGCCTGCAGAATGTGGAGCAGTACACGCTGGAACTGGAAGGCATCGCACAGCTGGACTGGACAGCAGAGCAGATGGCAAAGCAGACCGAGGTGCAGTACCTGCTGGATGAAGAAAACGAAGAAACGGCAGAGTCCGAAGCTTTTTCCGAGGAAAGCGCGGAGCTGAGTGAGTGAAACAAAAAATGCTTCCGTGCGCCGCACGGAAGCATTTTTGTACGTTTATACGATCGATCTTACAGCTTTTTGCCGGTGAGCAGCTCGTAGGCTCCAGATACTTGGCAATGGTCTTGTCAATCACGTCCTGCGGCAGGTCGTAGTTGCTGTCGGGGTTGGCCTTGAGCCAGTCGCGAACGAACTGCTTATCAAAAGAAGGCTGGCTGTGGCCCGGCTCGTAGCCCTCCAGCGGCCAGAAGCGGGAGGAATCCGGGGTGAGCATTTCGTCGCCCAGCACCACGTTGCCGTTCTCATCCAGACCAAACTCAAACTTGGTGTCGGCAATGATGATGCCGCGGGAGAGCGCATATTCAGCACACTTCTTATACAGGGCAATGGTGTAGTCGCGCAGCTTGGTGGCGTACTCCTCGCCGTGGCCGGGGAACTGCTTTTCCAGCACCTCGATGCTCTTTTCGTAGGAGATGTTCTCGTCGTGGTCGCCGATCTCGGCCTTGGTGGAGGGAGTGTAGATAGGCTCGGGCAGCTTGTCGGACTCCTTCAGGCCCTCGGGCAGCTGGATGCCGCACACCTTGCCGGTCTTCTGGTAGCTGGCCCAGCCGCTGCCGGTGATGTAGCCGCGCACGATGCACTCGATGGGCAGCATGGTCAGCTTACGGCACATCATGCTGTTGCCGTCGAACTGGGGCTGCTGGAAGAACTCCGGCATATCCTTCACGTCCACGCTCAGCATATGGTTGGGCAGCAGATCGCGGGTGTAATCGAACCAGAACTTGCTCATCTGGGTCAGAACGGTGCCCTTTTTGGTGACCTTGTTTTTCAGGATGACATCAAACGCGGAAATGCGGTCGGTAGCAACCATGATGAGGCTGTCACCGTTATCATAGATCTCACGAACCTTGCCTTCTTTAATGGGCTTGAACTCAGTCATAATCAAACACTCCATTTTCCAATGCCGAAAAAGCGGCGGTGTATCTTACCTGATTATTGTACCATGTCTGCGGACAGTTTGAAAGAAACAGAATGAAAGGAAAATCAGGCCGTTTTTGCATTTTTCTCGTGAAAAATGTACGAAAAATAGAATCAAAAATTCGGCGATTTGACGATAAAAGTCGTACTTTCACAACAATGAAGCACCTTTTTGTAAAATGTAGGCATGGACATTCCGGCGATTGTGCGGTATCTTATAATCAACAAATTAAAATAGGGAGGGTTTACATATGGGCAGTTTTCCCAAAGATTTTCTGTGGGGCGGTGCCACCGCTGCCAACCAGTGCGAGGGCGCATGGCAGGCAGGCGGCAAGGGCCTTGCACCGTGGATGTGACCCCGTTTGGCCCGGACCGCTTCCCGGTGGCGCTGGGTCGGCTGGAAATGCTGGAGTGCGACGACAAGCACTATTATCCCAGCCATGAAGCCATTGACCTGTATCACCATTATAAAGAGGACATCGCCCTCTTTGCCGAGATGGGTTTCAAGTGCTTCCGGCTGTCCATCGCATGGACCCGCATCCTGCCGAACGGCGACGATGCCCAGCCCAATGAAGAGGGCTTGAAGTTCTATGAGGATGTGTTTGATGAGTGCCACAAATACGGCATTGAACCGCTTGTGACCATCTGCCACTTCGATACCCCCATTGCCCTCATAAAAAAGTATGGCGGCTGGAAAGACCGCCGCATGGTGGATGCCTATGTGCACTACTGTGAAGTGCTGTTTGACCGCTACAAGGGGAAGGTGAAATACTGGCTCACCTTCAACGAGATCAACATGCTGCTGCATCTGCCCTTTACCGGCGCGGGGCTAGTGTTCTATCCGGGCGAGAATGTGCAGCAGGTGGAGTATCAGGCGGCACATCATGAGCTGGTGGCCAGCGCAAAGGCGGTCAAGCTGGCCCATGAAAAGATGCCCGGTGCCATGGTGGGCTGTATGCTGGCGGCAGGCCAGTATTACCCGCGCACCTGTGCACCGGAGGATATCCGTGCCGCGCAGGAAGCGGACCGCGACAACTACTTCTTTACCGATGTGCAGGCCCGGGGAGCTACCGGTGTGGGCAAAAAAGCGGATGGAGAAGGCCGGCATCACCCTACACACCGAGCCGGGCGATGAGCAGGTTCTGAAAGAAGGCACCGTGGATTTTGTCTCCTTCAGCTACTATTCCAGCCGCTGCATCACCACGGATCAGGAAATCCTGGCAGAAGAAAAGGCCGACGGCAATGCGGTGCTGGAAGCTGTGAAAAACCCGTACCTCAAGGCCAGCGAGTGGGGCTGGGCCATCGACCCGGTGGGCCTGCGCGTGACCCTGAACACCATCTACGACCGGTACGAAAAGCCCATGTTCATTGTGGAGAACGGCCTTGGCGCGGTGGATACCGTGGAAGCGGACGGCTCCATCCACGACAGCTACCGCATCGATTATCTGCGCGCCCACATCGAGCAGATGGAAAAGGCCGTTAACGAGGACGGCCTGCCGCTGATGGGCTACACCACATGGGGCCCTATCGACCTTGTGAGCGCATCCACCGGTGAGATGAAAAAGCGCTACGGCTTTATCTATGTGGATAAGGACAACGACGGCAACGGCACACTGGCCCGCAGCCGCAAGGACAGCTTCTATTGGTACAAAAAGGTCATTGCTTCAAACGGCACCGACCTTGCCTGAAATTTGCGAAAAAATAAATTTGTGAGAAAGAATTGGAATTTATGACACCTGAGATCATTGCACACCGCGGCGCTCCTATCTTGCGCCGGAAAATACCCTTTCTGCGTTCCGCAAGGCGATGGAGATCGGCGCGGACGGCGTGGAAATGGACGTACAGCAGACCAGCGATAAAAAGCTGGTGATCCACCATGATTTTGTCATTGACTGGCACACCGATATGCGTGGCCAGATCTACGACATGACCGAGGGCGAGCTGAAGGCGCTGGACTTTGGCAGCTGGAAGGATGTGAACTATCGGAACGAGAGGATCGCTACCCTGCAGGAGGCACTGGCTCTGTGCAGGGAAATGGAAGGTACCATCGTTCAGCTGGAAATGAAGGCCACCATCGATGACGACCCGGATTTTGTCCCCCGCGTGATCGAGGAGGTGCGTGCAGCAAACATTACCGACCGGCTGGTGGTGATCTCGTTCAACCACGACCTGCTGCGGCAGGCAAAGCAGCTGATGCCGGAGCTGAAGGTGGGCGTGCTGGTCTACGGTGCGTTGGAGACCATGGCGCTGCCCACTAGCACATGGGAAATGCTTGGCCTGCAGAACGGGCTGGAAGAGGATGATTTTCCACAGCTGCCGCCGCTGTCGGTGGAAAATGTGGATGACGAAAACTGCAGCTGGGCCCTGCGCTGGATGGGCAACCAGATCAGTATGCTGCAGGCGAACTTTCCGGGCAAGAGTCTGGTAGAGGTAGCCCAGCGCCTGCTGGAACAGCGGGACCCGGTAAAGTATGTGCAGACGCTGGACTTCAAGCCGGACTGGGTGAGCTGTGAATATCACACCGCTTACCAGCAGCCCAGCATGGTGCAGAAGCTGCATGATCTGGGCATCAAGGCGGCATACTGGACGGTGGACGGGGAACAGGCCGTGAAAGACCTTTGGCTCCTGCAGCCGGATGCCATCGTCACAAACCGCCCGGACCGCGTGCGGGAATGGATCTCTGAACTGGAAATGACAGAATAAAGGGCAGAAGCTGCATCCCTTCGGTGCGGCCTGATTCCCCAAGCAACATCTGAAAAGCAAACAGCGGACAGCCTGCAGGCCGTCCGCTGTTGTGCTATGCAAAAGATGTTATAAAATATATCCGAGGCTCCGCAGCACGAACAGCCAGAAGGTCAGGCTGAATGCGCTGAACAGGGTGGTGGTAACGCACACGCTGCCGGTAAGCACACCTTCGTGCCCATCTGCTTTGCCATAACGTAGCACGCCGGGTGGTGATGCTGCCCAGCATCACCAGCAGGGCCACCAGCTTTTCGTCGGTAAAGCCAAAGCGCACAGCCAGCGGCAGGAACAGCGCAGGCAGCACCATCAGCTTGACCACAGTAGCCACAGCAGTAGGCTTGAGGTATCCCAGAGCTTTTTTGCCCTTGAAGCCTGCACCAATGGCAAGCAGGGCCAGAGGCTGGTCAGACCGGCCACATTGGAAAGGGCCTTATCCAGCATGGCAGGCACGGAAATGTGCAGCATGCTCCACGCAAAGCCCGCTGCAATGCCCAGAAGGATGGGGTTCGTCAGGATGCCTTTCACACTCTTTTTGAGCTTTTCAGCCATATTGCCGGTCTGAGCCTGCGCAGTGGGCGCTTCCAGCATCAAAATGACCACTGCCATGATGTTATACAGCGGCACACTGCCAAGGATCATCAGGCTGGACATGCTGGCATCGCCGTAGATGCTCTGCAGAAAAGCCGAGCCGAGGATGGCAGCCGACGAGCGGTAACACACCTGAACGAACTCGCCCACAAGGCCGGTGCCCTTTAAAAACAGCTTTGCCAGCGCCCAGATCACAAGGATGCACGCCAGTGTGACCGCAAAGCAGAACAGCACATACCGGCCATCGAAGGTGGCGCGGACATCGTTTTTGCCAAGGTCGCGGAACAGCTGCACCGGCAGTGCCACATAAAACACGAACTTGTTGGCCCCGGCCACGAACGCATCGCTCAGAAAACCGGTGCGGTGCAGCACATAGCCCAGCAGCATGATAAAGAACAGCGGCATGGTGCTGTTCATGCTGAACAGAATATTTTCCAGCATGGCTCACACCCCGCCATGACGGCGCTGTTCCGCTGAAAGCTCCTGCTGCAGAGCAGCTTTGCGGTGGTCCAGCAGCAGGTCTTTGTTGTACTTGAAGTAGCGTTCGCAGCCGTTCTCGGTGAGGAAGGCGTGGGACACCGGGTTCACCGTCAGCTCGGTGACGAACACCACCATCTCCTGGCTTTCGGCAAAGGCCTGTTCCATAAAGTCGAAAGCGGCTTCCAGCGCGGCGCTGGCGGTCTGCTGGGCCTTTTCGCGCTCATCGGCAAGGGACTGGAACTGCCCGCGCAGCAGGTCGAAGGCTTCCTGTGTACCGGCGGCGTTGGCACGGCGCAGTTCGCCCTCCCAGCCGCGCAGCACGACCAGCACCTGCAGGCGGGTGGTCAGAGCATCTTTGCTCAGCAGCCCGGCGGCACGCTTTTGCTGTGTTTCGGTGTCGTAATCCATGATCTGCTGGTGGAACATTTCTGCCGAGCCGTCCGGGATATCCTCCGGAACGGTGGCAAGGGCTTTTTTGGTCTCCCGCAGAAAGGCATAGCAGCTGTCGGCCACTGCATCTGCCTGACGGGAGGCCGTGAACCGGGTGCCGAGGCCTGCAAGGATCAGGCTGACCAGCGAAAGCCGCTCGTCGAAGGGGGCCTGCAGCAGCCGTGCGAACACGGCGGGCTTTGCCTGTCCGGCCAAGATCTCCTCTACGCCGTAGTCGTCGCGGTACTTATAGTAAAGGTCGAGGTAGGCGGAGAAGTCCTCTGCGATCTTCGGGTGCTGGATGTACTCGCGGATCAGGTCTTCATCGGCCTGCAGACCCAGTGTTTCGTAGGTGTCCAGCAGATTGGAAAGATCCTCCCAGCCGCGGGCGGTCACGAACTGGGTGCCATCCACATCGGCGTTGATCTGGTAGAAGTTCTGCGGGTGCAGCTCCAGATAGCTCAAAATGGCGCTGTGGATGTGGGCAGCGCGGGCATAGTCCTTCCACACGGGCAGGTCCGGCTCAATGTCCATGCGGCGCACGCGGTCCAGCGTAACGATATCAAAGTCGCGCACAGATTTGTTATATTCCGGTGGGTTGCCTGCCGCCACGATCACCCAGCCCGCAGGCACGGCCTGATTGCCAAAGGTCTTGCATTGCAAAAATTGCAGCATGGTGGGGGCCAGCGTTTCCGACACACAGTTGATCTCGTCGATGAACAGAATGCCCTCGGAGAGGCCGGTGGCCTCCATCTTGGCGTAGATGCTGGCAATGATCTCGCTCATGGTGTATTCGGTCACGGAGACATCTTTGCCGCCATAATTGCGCTGGCGGATGAAGGGCAGACCCACGGCGCTCTGGCGGGTGTGGTGGGTGATGGTGTAGGCCACCAGCGCCACGCCGCACTCCCGGGCTACCTGCTCCATCACCTGCGTCTTGCCAATGCCCGGAGGCCCCATGAGCAGAATGGGACGCTGCCGGATGGCCGGGATGGCGTATTCGCCAGAGCATCCTTGGCAAGGTAGGCTTTTACGGTGTGTTCAATTTCTTCTTTGGCTCGTTTGATATTCATAACAAATTCCCTCACGAATTGTTCAGGTCACGGTACAGGTCGTCCTCTTCGGCCAGCGCGTCGGCAAGGGTGCTTTGCGGGCGGGCTGCTGCACCGGTAAATTCCTCTTCATCCAGAACCACCTTCATGGCCCACGGCGGTACATTGGCATCGTCGAACCGCTCCCCCAGAAACAGAAAAGCGGTGTCGTAGGCTGGGCGCTTGGCGGGGTAGGTGCCCATGCCGTCGGTGAAGTACAAAAGGCCCCGCAGGTTCGAGAACTTCTTCTCGGCGCACAGCTGGTTCACGTATTCAAAGGCCGGGCGGAAGTCCGTTCCGCCGCCGCCCCGCAGCTCAAAGTGGTTCATGGCGTGGATCAGCTCGTCCTCGTTGTGGATCAGGATATCCTGTCGGATGGCGTTATCGGCCTGGATCAGGTGCAGGTTCATCCGGTGGAAAAAGTTCTCCTGTCCTTTCAGCAGAGTGTAGGTCTCCGCAAGGAACGCCCGCACCAGTTCACCGGAGGTGGAGTAGCTGGTGTCGATGACAAGGGCCAGCTCCTCGATCTTTTTGCTCTCCCGGCTTTCCAGAGGCTCGATGAGGGCAGGTTTCCGTACACCGAAAGGCCGTAGGTGTAGAAGTTCAGGTCGAACTCGTCCGGGTCCAGCTTACTTCCTCCCGCAGCACGCAGAACCGGCGCAGAAAATCCCGGTAGCTGCGGCGGCTGCGGTTGGCGGCTTTTACCTGCTGCTTCAGGGCATCGGCACCGTCCCCGGCTTCCTTATCCCGCAGGTCCAGCTCTGTCTGCATCCGCTCCCCGATCTTCTGCCACGTTTTCTGGGGCAGCGGCGTGGGCATCTGCTGGGGCTGGTCAGGCGCATCCTTCGGCCACAGACGGTGGTCGTCGGTCACGACTCCCGCTCCAGCTGGCGCAGCACACCAGGGGTCTGCCGGGTGAGCCACCGATACACCGGCGCGGCTGCCACCACGGTTTCCTCGGCGGTGATCTGCTGGTAGGCGTTCTGGCGCACATAGGTCAGCGGGCGCTTGACGCTGGTGCGGTTCAGGCTGTCGATAACGTTTTCCACTGCGATATCACAGGCAAGGCTCCACAGCTGCGGCTCCCGGCGGCCTTTCAGCCACAAATGTCGGAATACGCAGTGGAATATGGTGTGCAGATACAACCGGTTGAGATATTTTGGATTGTCCTGATAGAGCCGCAGCAGGTGGCTGGGCTGATAAAACAGGACCTGACCGTCCGTAGCCAGCACCCGGCAGCGCTCGTCCGGGGCGGGGGACAAGGCACTGAGCGCCATATCCAGAAAGCGGAAGTCCAGATACAGCCCGCTGCGCACCACCGCCAGCACTTCGCCGCCCATGCGTGCCTGCCACTCCTCGTGGGTCTCCGGCCGCTGGGACTGGAACGGCTTGCGCGGGTCAAAAAATTTTTCTTTTTGGATCGTTTGGGGCAAAAGTGTCACCTCACTTACGAACCCTCTCAGCTTCGCCTGCAAACTCCCCCAGTCATCGCTGCGCCGATGCCAGCCCCCCTAGATGGGGTTTCTGGCGAAACCGGAAGCTTACCCTTACTGCCAAAGGCTCCCTCTTAGAGGGAGCTGGCGCACGAAGTGCGACGGAAGGAGTTTTCTGCTGTTTAAAAATCAAAATCGTACCGCTGCTTTTTGGGCTGAGGAGCATACTTTTTGTGCTCCGCATCCGCCAGCAGAGCGGCGGCAGCGGCGTTCCCAGCCTTGGCGGCAAGGGCTGAAGCTTCGGCAAAGCCGTCTTTGTCCAGCACATCCAGCGCAATGAGTGCACGCACGGCATCATTGTCCTGCGCCTTCAGCAGGCGGGCCAGCACCCGGTCGGTGTTGGCTGCCAGAAATGCCCGGTAGTGCCCGGCAGCGGCTTCGGTCAGCTGCCACGGATACCGCAGCCGGTCAAAGCAGAGCATTGCCATCACATTGGCATCGTCGGCATCGTGGCCCTGCGGGAAGATCGCGTCGTATTCTGCGGGGAGGAATTTGTTCTCTAAAAAACACTGCCGGTAATGATATCCTTGGCCGGAAAAGGTGTGCAGAAGGATGTGGGCGGGGGTTTCCTCGATATCCTCCCAGTAGGCGGGATACCAGAGCGCCGCCAGCGGGGCTGCTGTACCGGCAGAGCAAAACTCAGCCCGCACCGCTTCGGTGATGTTGTTCACAAGGGCAAACAGCCGTAGTTCTTCAGGGCCTGCCTGCACCCGGATGGTCTCCAGCGCGAAGCAGTTCAAAAACACATCGCTGCCCATGGTCAGGCTGCCCGTGCCCACGGTGAGCAGACGCAGCTTGCGGCAGTTGTAGAATGCGCAGCTGCCGACGACCTGTAAGCTGTCCGGCAGGGTCAGCTCTTCGAGAAAGTTCCCACACACCGGGTGCAGATCGTCTGCATCGAACCGGCAGCGGGCGCGTCAAAGTCGAAGTCGTACCGGCGGCAGGTGCCGCCCACCGTCTGCCCGAATGCCCGGGTCAGCTGCACCGTGCCGTCCGGGGCCGCCTCGTAGCGGCAGGTCTTGTCTGCCGCAGGCAGGCTGCGCGGCTTTTCGGAAAAGCAGTAGTCGCCCAGTTCGGTAACAGCAAAGCTGCCGCCCTCCGGTGCTGGCAGTGTGCCGGGCAGCGCGATACACGGCTCTGTGCCGTACACCCGCACCAGCCGGGCTGTGTCTGCCGAAAGCGGCAGGATGTCCAATGTAAGGGCGTTTTCCGGATATGCCATGTTCTGACCTCGTTTTCCTGCAATTCATTCAAGGTTCAGTATACCGCGAACAGGGGGTGATTGTCCAGAGCGGAGAAGAGAAAAGGAGCCGCCGCACGGCGGTGTGCCGGTGCGGCGGCTCTTTTGAGAAGGTAGAAAAACGCTTAGTCCTCGGCCAGATTGCCGGTGTACAGCTGGTAATACTTGCCCTTCTTGGCAATCAGCTCGTCGTGGCTGCCGCGCTCGATGATGCGGCCCTGCTCCAGCACCACGATGCAGTCTGCATTGCGGACGGTGGACAGGCGGTGCGCAATGACAAAGCTGGTGCGGCCGTACATCAGGCCGTCCATGCCGCGCTGCACCAGCGCTTCGGTGCGGGTATCGATGGAGGAGGTGGCCTCGTCCAGGATCAGCACCGGGGGATCTGCCACGGCGGCACGGGCGATGGCCAGCAGCTGGCGCTGGCCCTGCGAGAGGTTGGCACCATCGCCGGTGAGCATGGTGTTGTAGCCTTCCGGCAGGCGCTTGATGAAGCCATCCGCGTTGGCAAGGCGGGCGGCGGCGATGCACTCTTCATCGGTGGCATCCAGCCGGCCGTAGCGGATGTTCTCCATCACCGTGCCGGTGAACAGATGGGTGTCCTGCAGCACGATGCCCAGAGAACGGCGCAGATCGGCCTTTTTGATCTTGTGGATGTTGATGCCGTCGTAGCGGATCTTGCCGTCCTGAATGTCGTAGAACCGGTTGATGAGGTTGGTGATGGTGGTCTTACCGGCACCGGTAGAGCCGACAAAGGCGATCTTCTGGCCCGGAAGGCCATACAGGTTGATATCGTGCAGGACGGTTTTTTCCGGCACATAGCCAAAGTCTACATCGGTAAAGGTGATGCTGCCTTCCAGCTTGTGGTAGGTGGTAGTGCCGTCGTGGTGCGGGTGCTTCCATGCCCAGATGCCGGTGCGCTCGGTGGCTTCCACAAGGTTATCGTCGCGGTCATACTTGGCGTTGACCAGCGTGACATAGCCCTCGTCGGTCTCGCTCTCTTCGTCCATCATCTTGAAGATACGCTCGGCACCGGCCAGAGCCATGATGATGCTGTTGGCCTGCATGGACACCTGACTGATGGGCATGTTGAAGCCTTTGTTCAGGCTCAGGAAAGCCACCACCGTGCCAAGGGTCGTGCCGCCCATGCCGCTCACGGCCATGGCTGCGCCTGCCAGCGCGCAGACGGCATAGCTGATGTTGCCCAGCTGGGCGTTGACCGGCATCATGATGTTGGCAAAGCTGTTGGCTTTGTTGGCGCTGTCCTTCAGCTGGTCGTTCAGCTGGCGGAAACCGTCCAGCGCCTTCTGTTCGTGGGTGAACACCTTGACGACCTTCTGGCCCTCCATCATCTCTTCGATGTAGCCGTTCAACTTGCCCAGATCCCGCTGCTGCTGGATGAAGTATTTGCCGGACTGCTGGGTGATCTTTTTGGAGAAGAACATCATCAGCGCCACCATCAGCATGGTAACGATCGTCAGCTGCCAGCTGAGCATGCACATGCTGAAGAACACCGAAACAATGGTAATGGCGCTGGACACCAGCTGCGGGATGCTCTGGCTGAGCATCTGGCGCAGGGTATCCACGTCGTTGGTGTACACGGACATGATGTCGCCATGGGGATGCTGGTCAAAATACTTGATGGGCAGGCTCTCCATGTGGGTGAACAGCTGGGTGCGCAGGTTGCGCAGGGTGCCCTGCGTCACGTTGACCATGATGCGGGCGTTGCCCCACGCTGCCAGAATGCCGATAACGTAGATGATGCCTACCGCAGCAGAGCCGCAGCCAGCGGGGCAAAATCCGGATCCTGCTGCTGGGTCATGGGTACGATGTAATCGTCCATCAGGGTCTTTAAGAACAGACTGGCCTGTACGTTTGCCAGCGCGCTGACCACGATGCAGACAAGTACAAGGATGCAATGGGGCAGATAGTGCCGGAATACCTCATCCATGATGCGCTTCAGCAGCTTGCCCGGGTTTTCCACTTTGGGCCGAGGGCCGCCCATGCGGGGGCCGGGGCCGCGAACTTCTTTTGCCTGAGCCATTACTGTTCACCTCCCTGTTTGTCAAAGTCGCCGCCGCCCTGGGTCTGGCTGTTGTAAACTTCCTGATAGATGGCGTTGGTCTTGAGCAGCTCTTCGTGGGTGCCCAGACCATCGATCTTACCGTTATCCAGCACAAGGATGCGGTCGGCGTCCTGCACCGAGGAAATGCGCTGTGCAATGATGATCTTGGTGGTGCCGGGGATCTCCTCCGGAATGCCTTGCGGATCTTGGCATCGGTAGCGGTATCCACGGCGCTGGTGGAGTCGTCCAAAATCAGAACCTTGGGCTTGCGCAGCAGAGCGCGGGCGTGGTCAGGCGCTGCTTCTGGCCGCCGGACACGTTGGAGCCGCCCTGCTCAATCCATGTATTGTATTTGTTCGGGAAGCGCTCGATGAACTCATCGGCGCAGGCAAGCTTTGCCACACGGATGCACTCTTCCTCGCTGGCGTTCTCGTCGCCCCAGCGCAGGTTATCCAGAATGGTGCCGCTGAACAGCACGTTCTTCTGCAGCACCATGGACACCTCGCGGCGCAGCACGTCGAGGTTGTAGTCGCGCACATCCACGCCGCCCACCTTCACGGTGCCGGTCTCGGCATCATACAGGCGGGGGATCAGCTGCACAAGGCTGGATTTTGCGCTGCCGGTGCCGCCGATGATACCTAAGGTCTCACCGGGCTTGATGCTGAAGGTGATATCATTCAGCACCGGCTGGCCGCTGCCGTGCTTATACTTGAAGGTGACATGCTCGAACTCGATGCCGCCGTCCTTCACCTGCTGCACCGGCTGCTTTGCGGGGGCAGGTCGGTGGTCTCGTCCAGCACTTCCACAATACGCTTTGCGGAAGCGGCAGACATGGAGATCGTGACAAAGGCCATGCTCAGCATCATCAGGGCCATGAGGATGTTCATGATGTAGCCGAACAGAGCGTTCAGCTGGCCGGTGGTGATGGCACCATGCAGAACGTACTTGGCACCCAGCCAGCTCAGGGCGATGTTGCACCGTAAACGGCGGTGAGCATGGCAGGGTTATTGAAGCTCAGGCGGCTCTCAGCGTTCACAAACTGGTCGTACAGGCTCTGGCAGGCTTTGGTGTACTTCTCGTTCTCAAAGCCCTCGCGCACGAAGCTCTTCACTACGCGGATGGCGGAGACGTTTTCCTGCACGGAAGCGTTCAGGGCATCGTAGTTTTTGAACACCCGGTCAAAGATGTGGAAGGTGGGCACCATGATGCCTGCCAGAACCGCCACCAGGAAGACCACAGCCACCACGAAGATCAGCGACAGCGGGCCGCCGATCATCACGGCCATGAACAAAGCGAACACCAGATGCACCGGGGCGCGCACGCACATGCGCTCGATCATCTGGAATGCGTTCTGTACGTTGGTCACGTCGGTGGTCATACGGGTGACAAGGCCTGCGGTGGAGAACTTATCAATGTTGGAAAAAGAATAATGCTGGATGTTCTCATACATGGCATCGCGCAGATTTCCGGCAAAGCCGGTGGATGCCTCGGCGGCGTATTTGCCGGCCAGAACGCCCAGCGCCAGCGCGACCACAGCCACCAGAAAGGTGAGCAGGCCGTACTTGAGGATGGCGTTCATATCGCCCTTTTCAATGCCCTGATCGATGATAAAGGCCATGATGGTGGGCAAAAGCACATCCATCACGGCTTCCAGAGCGGCAAAGAGCGGTGTCAGGACTGCGGCGCGTTTATACTCGCCCAGATGTGACACTAACTTTTTGATCATCTGAGTTACCTCCTGTTACTTTTTATTTGTTTGGTACAGAACAATTTTATACAAAACATTTTAATTGTCAAGACGTTTCAAAAAATGTTCATAATTACTAATTTAACGAACACTTTTTCGGTAGATTGCACGGGATATATGCATCTTTCCGGGGCGTGGGCCGGGAGTTTCTCCGAAGACCGTCCGCTGGGGTGGGACCTGTTGCCCGAAGGGCAATAGGGCGGGCGATGGAATGGCCCGATTCGTGTCTGAGGAGAAAGCTACCGGCACACCGCCCTTTTGCATTACTGCAGCGCTTCCCGCAGCTTGTTTAAAAGCCGCAGCAGCTCGGTATTTTCCTCCGCTGTCAGCAGCCCAGCCACATAGTCGTCGGTCTGGTGGAAGCAGAGCATCGTCTTTTCGTGGAAGCAGATGCCCTCTTCGGTGAGCACCAGCTGCTTGAGCCGGGCGTCCTGCGGAACACTGCGCCGCTCGATATACCCCTTGCGCTCCATCAATTGCAGGATGTTGGTCACGGTGGAGCGGGTGATAGAGAACTCCCGCTCAATGTCCCGCTGGAACACGGGGGTGTCCCGATGGCGGTAGAGATACCCAATGATCCACCCGTGCATGGGGGTGGCCTGCTCCACGTCATTTTCGCGGGCAAACTGGTTGATCTTGCGGAAGATCAGGTTGTCCACCCGGCGGATCTGCGCCGGGATGACCTGTGGGCCTTCCCAAGGGGGATCGGCGTGATTGCAGCACTCGTTTTTGGTTTCGTCACACATCATGGTTTTGTCCTTCATGGTTGTTTTGGCATTGAACAGTTTCAAATAAAACTGTTTGATAGCATACATATTATACAGCAGTCAAAGTGAATGTCAAGGGGAAGGGAACGATTTTAAATGCCCTCCGCTTTGCTCTGGGCATAAAATAATGAAATATTATTTTTTATATTGCAAACCAGCCAAGCCTGCGGGCTTGCTGGTTTGCTTTTTCACGGAAGGGGCCGTAGTTGCAAGCGGCATATTTTCCGGTTGCGCGGTCATTTCCGAAGGAAATAAGCGCAACAGATGTACCTTTTGGGCCATTACTGTGAAAATGCAACAGCAGACAGCCTGCAGGCTGTCTGCTGTTGCCCTATTATAAAAATATTTTTCCGCTAAATATGCCCAGAGCGAAGCGGAGGGCATTCTAAATTATTATTCCAGATTGTGTTTTTTGCAGAACTGTTTGCTCACCCAGTACATCCCGCCCCACAGCAGAACGGCCAGCACCAGATACAACGGGTTCTTCATGGAACTGACCAGCGACTGCCCAAACACTGCCATCATGCAATCATCAAGCCCTTGCCCAGCAGCATGGTAATGAGATAGCGCTTTTCGTCAAAGTCCGAGATGCCAAAGGCCAGATGCATAAAGGAGCTTGGCGCGAAGGGCAGCAGTGTGAGCATGAACAGCGACGAAGTGTCAAAGCGGTTCACCCACTGCTGAGCCTTTTCCAGCTTGGGCGAGCGGGAGGCAAACTTCCAGAAGAAGCACTTGACCACCCGCCGCAGAACAGGAACATGATGCTGCCACCCAGCGCCACACCGGCCCAGCTGTACAGAAAACCCAGAATGCCGCCGTGAGCCGCTACATTCAGCGCCACAATGGCAATGAGCGGAAGCGGCGGAAAAAACGACTCCACCATGGCCAGCATGATGGGGCAATGGGGCCAAGGTTGCCAAAACTGTCCAGCAGAGTTTCCCAGAACTCCAGCGTTCCCAGCTGGCGCAGACAAAAGTTCATTGTGCACATCCATCCCTTCCGCCTGCGCTTTCCCATCCGCAGGTTCCTCTATCCGTAGTATATCCATATTGTATGACACAAGCATGAACACAAAGCGACATTTTTTTTGCCCTGTGCACAGCTTCCTTGGGATACTACGAAGCTGCCGGTGCTGTTTTACTCCGCAGCCTGCTTTTCTGCGCGGGCCTTCATACGCTCCAGCTGGGCGGTGCGCTGCTTTTCCCACCGGGCAAGAGAAGCATCGTCCGGGATCTGCAGGCAGCGGGCGTAGCTCCAGTGCAGGCCGTCGCGGCGGGCCAGCTTGTAGCGCTGGAACACACCCTTGCCTGCGGCATTGCTGCTGCCGGCGCAGTGGGGGCACTGGCTCAGGGTGTACCAGCTGTTGCTGCCCTTTTTCAGCCACACATCGTCCGGAGTCAGTGGTGCGCCGCACTCCGGGCAGCTCATGATGTAAATTTTGGGGTCGGTGCGCCAGGTGTACTGCTCCACATAGCCGCGGAAGACCTCAAAATCCCGGTAGTCGCCGGGGGTGGGGCACAGGCTGGCCCGCAGGGATTCCTCCTCAGTGGGGTAGGCCGCAAGACCGGCCCGCAGGTCGAGCATCCGGCAGACATCGGCGGTGTACAGCGTGTCGGAAAGGGCATCGTGGAACTGCCGCTCCATGGGCAGCCCTAAGCGAGTGACGACGCTTTCCAGCGTCATGCCCTCGCCTTCTTTGCGGGGATGCTCCCGCAGGAACACCTGCTGCAGGTCGTACCAGATGGTGGGCTTTGATTCGTCGATGTTGCACAGGTACAGGTTCTGCTTGAGCACCGGTACGTCATCCATGCCCCACTCGGCAAATTCGGCATCCGGGCCGCACCACTGCATAAAGCGGCGCAGGCCCTGCACGATGGGCTCACCCTTGTCCAGATCGGCCTGCGTCAGGCCGGTGACTTTAGCAATGTGATGCTGCAGCTTACGGAAGATGCGGGGCCGCAGATGGATGGAAAAGGTGTCCAGCACGTTGGCATCTTCGTCGATCTTCACGGCACCGATCTCCACGATCTCGCCCCGGAAGGTCTGCTGCACGCCATGGTAATTAAAGGTATACGGCTGGTAGCGATATTCCATTCCAGATCAAATAAAACCAGATTGCGCGGCATTGTTTTGTGTTCCTCTCGTTACTTTAAAATAAACTTTTCCACAGCCTCGGCCACACCGTCGTGGTCGTTGTCGGCGGCAGTCACATAGTCGGCCACGGCCTTTACCGGCTCTTCGGCGTTCTGCATGGCCACGCCCACACCGGCGTACTCGATCATGGAGCGGTCATTCAGGCCGTCGCCGCAGGCCATCAGTTTTCGCGGCCAAGGCCCATGTGCTCCAAAAGGGCGGCAAGGCTGCGTCCTTGGCCACGCCCAGAGGTACGGCTTCAATAAAGAATGGGCTGGAGGGGTACAGGTCGATGCGGCCGTCAAACTGTTTTTTGCCGGCGGCCCACACCTCGTCCCGGCGGGCGGGGTCCAGCGTGATGAGCATTTTGCAGATGGGGTAATCCACATACTTTGCCAGATCGTCCACGCCGGTCATGGGCAGCTTGCAGGTAAAGCATTCGCGCAGTGCCCACTTGTCATCCGGGTGCTCGGTGACACGCCTCTTTATTATAGGTGATAATGGTCACGTTCTGTGCGGCGGCAAAGGCGCACAGCTCGTACGTACTGGGCATCCAGCTGTTTCTGGTACAAAGTCTCGCCGGTGCGGCAGTCGATGATCTTGCCGCCGTTGTAAGAAGGATGCAGCCGCCCTTTTTATCCAGCCCCAGTTCCTTTGCCAGCGGCAGCACGCCCGCGGTGGGACGGCCGGATGCCAGCACGATGGTGACACCCTTTGCAATTGCGGCATCCAGTGCGGCGCGGGTGCGGGGTGTAACTTCCTTCTGGCTGTTGGTCAGGGTGCCGTCCAGATCCAGTGCCAGAACTTTGATCTCTGCCATATAAAATCCTCTCAATTTATATAAAGGTAAAAAAGCACTTACTCTCTTATTGTACAATGAAATGCCATCATCTTTCAACCCTTGCAGAGACGTTTGTGGAAAAAGTGGTGGCACTTGAGCAGGATTTTACATCCCTTTCCGGCTTTTTACGTTGGCGCGGATGCAGCCGCACCGGGTTTTACCAAAGCTTTGCGGCGGCATGGTTTTTCCCCGCAAGGCGGTGCGCTACAATAAAAGCGTTCCCACAAGAAGAAAAACGGGGCCTGAGGCAGGCCCGCAATGTTTGATTGAATGAAAAGAGAGGATCACGTCATGAAAGAAAACAAGATCTCCCGCCGCAGCTTTCTCAAGTTTGGCGCAGCTGCTTCTGCCGCCGGCATGATGGCTGCTGCACCCGTTGCCGCAAACGCAGCACAGCCGGATGCGGATGCCGCAGCCGACGAGGAAAACTGCCTGCTGGGCCTGTTCCAGAAACCCAAGTACATCTTCCTGTTCATCGGCGACGGCATGGGCACTGCCCAGATCCAGTCTGCCCGCTTCTACAAGGGCACCGTGGACAACAACGGTGCTGTGACCGAGGCCGACCTGAGCTTCACCAGCTTCCCCACCGTGGGCAGCGTGACCACCTACGACAGCACTTCTTTCTGCCCGGACTCCGCTTCCACTGCAACCTCCCATCGCCACTGGCCACAAGACCGAGAGCGGTGTCATCAATATGTGCCCGTGGACCCGCGATGTGCCCTATGAGACCATTGCCGAAAAGCTGCACGCCCAGAAGGCTACAAGGTGGGCATCATCTCCTCGGTCAATATCGACCACGCCACTCCCGCCGCCTTCTACGCTCATCAGAAGACCCGCAAGAACTACTACCAGATCGGCGTGGAGCTGGCAAACTCCGGCTTTGAATACTTTGCCGGCGGCGAGTTCCAGAAGGTGAACGGCGACGGTGCCGGCCCCAACAACCACGAAGTAGCGGCTCAGGCAGGCTACAATGTCGTCACCACGCAGGCGGGTGCTGCTGCACTGACCGCAGGCGCAGGCAAGACCCTGATCATTGCCGAAAATCTGGCCGACGGCAAGGCCATGAACTACGCCATGGATGCCGCCGCAGGCGAGTGGCAGCTGACCGACTACGTGAAAAAGGGCATCGAGCTGCTGGATAACCCCAAGGGTTTCTTCCTGATGACCGAGTCCGGAAAGATCGACTGGGCCTGCCATGCAAACGATGCCGCTGCTTCCATCCACGATGTGCTGGAGATGAGCAACGCCGTGCAGGCTGCCGTGGAGTTCCAGCAGAAGCACCCCAATGATACCCTGATCCTCGTCACCGCCGACCACGAGACCGGCGGTATGGCCATCGGCTACAAGACCACCAACTACGACACCTTCCTGACCAATCTGGCCCACCAGAAGATGTCCTACGCAAAGTTTGATTCTACCTATGTGCAGAACTACATCGCCAACAAGACCCCCTTTGAAGCTGCCATGCAGGATGTGAAGGCAAACTTCGGTCTGACCCTGCCCAGCGACCCGGATGCCGCCAACGCCGGCAAGCTGCTGCTGACCGACTACGAGGTGCAGAACCTGCGCACCGCCTACGAGCGCACCCTGAAGGTCGCTCTGCCAGCCAGAAGACATGTCTCAGCAGGACTATGAGCTGTACGGTACCTACATCCCGTTCAGCATGGCAATCTGCCACACCATCAACCACAAGTCCGGCATGGATCACACCACCTACGCCCACACCGGTGCCATGGTGAACGTCTACGCCAACGGCGTGGGTGCGGAGAAGTTCGGCGGCGTGTTTGACAACACCGAGATCTATCACAAGCTGGCCGACCTGACCAAGGTCAAGTAAAGCTTCACCGGACTGATTTTTCACATTTTCCCGGATAAAATAAAACCTCCCCGCTCTGGAACCGCAGCGACTGCGGCCGGGCAGGGAGGTTTTACGTTGATTATGCCGTTTGCCTTTGCGGCTCCGCGGGTGAAAAAACAAATCGGGAAGTCCGCAGACTTTCGATTTGTAATTTAGAAAATGATTCCGCTGAATATGGCCAGAGCAAAGCGGAGGCCATTCAAAATTTAATTGTTGATCTCCGGGAAGCCCTCCAGCTTGCTGGTGCAGTGGGGGCAGCGCACCGCCTTGATGGAGATCTCGCTCTGGCAGTAGGGACACACCTTGGTGGTGGCTCTGCGGGAGCTTCCGGCTCAGCAGCTTCTTGTGCAGGGCGTTGATGGTCTTGATGACCACGAACAGCACAAAGGCCACGATCAGGAAGTTGATGATGGCATTGATGAAGGAACCAATGCCGATCATCACATCGCCCACATGGATGCCCACTTCCGAGAAATCGGCGTTAAAGAACAGGCCGATGGCAGGGTTGATGATGTCGTTCACCAGTGAGTTGACGATCGAGGTGAAGGCACCGCCGATCACAACACCGACTGCCATATCCAGCACGTTGCCGCGCATGGCGAAGGCCTTGAATTCTTCAAAAAACTTTTTGATGCCCTTGATCTCTTTTTCTGCCATAAGAAAATCCACTCCTTTACTCCCTTTATGCCGCAAGGGAACGTATTTGCGTCTATGATAGCGGATTTTGGCGTGATTGCAAGGGAAAATGACAGCCTCAGCCCTCTTTTGGCAAAAAATAAAACGGAAAGCCCGCAGACTTCCCGTTTTGCAAGGATGAAACAGTTTACTTTTCCGGTGCAGTAAAAGCGATGGGGGTAGCACCTGCAGCGGCATCCACACTCAGCAGGGAGATGGGAGCGACCTCGTAGTGCAGGGTCTCAAAGCTCTGGGTCTGGCCGTCCTCGGTGGTGAACTCCAGAATGTAGGTCACGTCGGACTGCTTGTCAGCCTCCACATCGCGGGTGATGACGATGTTCTCACCGTCAGCCAGACCGTTCTCGCCGGCCAGATTGTCGCCCTTCTCGTCGCTGCCTGCATCGTACAGGTACAGCTCGGTGACGGTAGAACCGGTGGTGTTGTACACGGTGTACTCAGCGGTGGTGGGCTCAGCTGCTTCGCTGGAAGCAGCCTCAGAGCTTGCAGCCTCGGAAGAAGCGGCAGCAGAAGAAGCCACAGAAGAGGAAGCGGCGGTGGAGGATGCGGAAGAACCGCAGGCGGTCATGCCAACAGCCAGTGCTGCAGCGGCAGCAACGATCGCAATGTTCTTGAGTTTCATGTGAAATATACTCCTTTGAAATTTCTTCGTATTCAGATCAACCAACAGGGTGTGATGGATGATGAGGACGATTATACGGGAATTTCGACAAAAAATCAAGACGTCTATGTGCATTTTGAACGATGAAACAGGAACTGTTACCAATTTGACATGAAATTGGAACATTTTAACATGAGTTCACATGAAGCAAAGTTTTGTAGGAAAGGCTGCTTGCCGCTTCGTAAAAAACAGCTCCATGCAGACTTTGGCCTGCACAGAGCTGTCTGGTCGGAAGATTAAGGAAGGCGCAGCACCCAAATGGCTTTACTTGGCTGGCGGCCGATGTAAGCCAGAATGCCGCCGTCGGCGTACAGGATCTGACCGTTCACAAAGTCGGAAGCGTGGCTTGCAAGAAACACGCAGGGGCCAACCATGTCGTCCGGCTCACCCCAGCGGCCTGCGGGGGTCTTGGCAGTGATGAACTGGTCGAAGGGGTGGCGGCTGCGTCCGGCTGCACCTCCCGCAGAGGTGCGGTCTGGGCGGTAGCAATGTAGCGGGGCCCATGCCGTTGCACTGGATGTTGTACTCGCCGTACTCGGAAGCGATGTTCTTGGTGAGCATCTTCAGTGCACCCTTGGCGGCGGCGTAGGCAGAGACGGTCTCGCGGCCCAGCTCGCTCATCATGGAGCAGATGTTGATGATCTTGCCCTCGCGCTTTTCCATCATGTCCGGCAGAACGGCCTTGGAGCAGTTGAAGGCACCGCCTACATGCACATCGATGACCCGCATAAAGTCGGCGTGGCTCATCTCGATCATGGGCACGCGCTTCATCAGGCCGGCATTGTTTACCAGAATGTCCACAGGGCCGACCTCGGCCTTGATCTTTGCAACCATGCGTTCACAGCGTCCTCATCGGACACGTCGGCCACATAGCCGTGTGCGTCGATGCCGACTGCCTTGTATGCTGCAAGGCCCTTTTCAAGGCTTGCTTCGGAAGAGCAGTTGAAGCAGATGGCGGCACCGCACTTGGCCATGCCTTCGGCGATGGAGAAGCCGATGCCGTGGGCACCGCCGGTGATCAGAGCCACCTTGCCCTGCAGGTTGAAAGCGGAAAGATCCATGATTTTCTCCTTCTCAAGTTAAATTTTTAGCAAAAAGCCCCGTACCGGTGGACCCGGTACGGGGCTTGTGTATGGTGCTTTTTAGCGCAGGTCAGTGGTAGCGATGTTGTCCATGTCGTCAAACTCCATGTTCTCGCCGCCCATTGCCCAGATAAACGTATAGTTCGAGGTGCCTACGCCGCTGTGAATGCTCCAAGAAGGGCTGATGACAGCATCCTCGTTGTGCATCACGATGTGGCGGGTCTGGGTAGGCTCGCCGCACATGTGGAACACCACCTGCCCTCGGGCAGTTCAAAGTAGGTATAAATTTCCATGCGCCGCTCGTGGGTGTGGCTGGGCATCGTGTTCCAGTTGGAACCGGATTCCAGTTCGGTCATACCCATGCTGAGCTGGCAGGTCTTCAGCACATCCGGGTGGATGAACTGATTGATGGTGCGCTTATTGCAGGTCTCGACGCTGCCCAGAGGACGATGGTTTGCATCGGCCATCTTGATCAGGCGGGTCTCGTAAGAGCAATGTGCGGGAGCGGATACCATGTAGAACTTGGCGGGATGCTCCGGGTCGGCGGAAGCAAAGGTGACTTCCTTGGTGCCTTGGTGATGTACAGGCAGTCCTTGTAGCCCAGCTCGTACTTCACGCCGTCGGCCACCACGATACCGGTGGAATCCTTGCCGATGTTGAACATGCCGATCTCGCGGCGCTCCAGAAAGTAGTGGGTGCCGAAGTTTGCCCACACATCGATGCCCTTGTCGATGGACACGGTCTCGTGCACCGGCATGCAGCCCAGCGTGACCATACGGTCCACATGGCTGTACACAGCAACGACCTCATCGGCCTTATACAGGCCGGTGATGAGCATTTCGTCCCGCATTTCCTCAGTGTATAGCGCTTGAAATCCTTCTGGTTGCAGGAGTAGCGGATATCCATTCTGGACTCCTTCCTGCAATTAGCGCTGGATACGGCCGGAACCGTCACCGCCAGCCAGCTTCTCGACCTCGGACACGGTCATCATGTTGTAGTCGCCCTCGATGGTGTGCTTCAGAGCAGAAGCAGCAACAGCGAACTCAACAGCTTCCTGAGTGGTCTTGCCGGTCAGCAGGCTGTAGATCAGGCCGCCGCCGAAGGAGTCGCCGCCGCCAACGCGGTCGATGATCTTCAGCTCGTACTTCTTGGAGAAGCAGTACTCATTGGAAGCAACATCGTACAGCATAGCGCTCCAGCCGTTCTCGGAAGCGTTGTGGCTCTCACGCAGGGTGATAGCGACCTTCTCGAAGTGGAACTTGTCAGCCAGCTGCTTAGCCACGCTCTTGTAGCCCTCGGCATTCAGCTTGCCGCCGTAGATATCGGTAGCCTCGGCCTCGATGCCGAACACGTCCTTTGCGTCCTCCTCGTTGGAGATGCACACGTCAACATACTGGCACAGATCGGTCATGGCAGCGCGGGCCTGCTCACGGGTCCACAGCTTGCCGCGGTAGTTCAGGTCGCAGCTGATCTTCACGCCGTGAGCCTTAGCAGCCTTGCAGGCCTCGCGGCAGATCTCGACGACATTCTCGCCCAGAGCCGGGGTGATGCCGGTGAAGTGGAACCAGTCCACGCCCTCGAAGATCTTATCCCAATCAAAGTCGGAGGCTGAGCCAGCTGGATGGCGCTGTTGGCACGGTCGTAGATGCAGACGGAACCACGCTGAGAAGCACCCTTCTCGTTGTAGTAGATGCCAACGCGATCGCCGCCGCGGGTGATCATGCTGGTGTCAACGCCGTAACGGCGCAGGCTGTTGACAGCGGCCTGACCGATTGCGTGTGCGGGGAGCTTAGTGACGAAGCTGCGTCCAGACCGTAGTTGGCCAGAGAAACAGCAACGTTTGCCTCGCCGCCGCCGAAGCTGAACTCCAGGCTGTTAGCCTGAACGAAACGCTCGTAGTTGAACGGCTGCAGACGAACCATCAGTTCGCCAAAAGTAACGACTTTCATTGGTTATTCTCCTTTTATTTACAGGTGTTTATGACCTTCTGCTGCGGGGCATCCCCGGCGCAGCAGGGCTTTCACGGATAGGGGAGCCGGAGCTCAGGCTGAACCAGGTGGAATGCGAAGCCGCCGATCTCGTCTGCAAAGTAGCAGGCGATGGTCTTGCCGTTCTTCACGACCTTGCTGTCCAGATCGAACTTGGCACCGCGCTGAGACAGGTGATAGATGGCACGATCCACGTTGTTGCAGCCGATGGCGATGTGGCCATTGGTGCCGCGGCCGACCTTCTTCATGATCTCGAACTCCTTGTTGCCGACGAAGATGCTGGAGTTGCCGGGAGCGACCTTCATGTTCAGCAGGCTGCCGATGAGGTTTGCCATCTTCATGGCCTCTTCCTCGTTCTCGGTGTTGATGCCAATGTGCATCAGCTTCAGGCCCAGCATGGTGTCAACAGCTTCCTTGCTCTGAGCGGTGATCTTTGCCCAGTCGCCAGCCTTGATCACGTCACTCTTGCACATCCAGGTGCCACCCACAGCGAAGATCTGGTCATAGCCCAGATAATCGTTGACGTTCTTTGCGTTGACACCGCCGGTGCACATCCAGCGTGCGCTCTTCAGGGCAGCGCCGATGTTCTTCAGCATGCCGACACCGCCGTTTGCCTCAGCGGGGAAGAACTTCAGGGCCTCGCAGCCCATGTTCATAGCCTGCTGCATCTCGCCTGCAGAGCAGGTGCCGGGCATCATGATGCCGCCCTTGTCGATAACGTGCTTGCAGACTTCGGGGTCGAAGCCGGGAGCAACGATGAAGGATGCGCCTGCTGCCATTGCACGGTCAGCCTGCTCGGTGGTCAGGACAGTGCCTGCGCCCAGCAGCATCTCGGGCATCTCCTCGTGGATCTTGCGGATGCACTCCTCAGCGCATGCGGTACGGAAGGTGACCTCAGCTGCGGGCAGACCGCCGTCAGCCAGAGCCTTGCACAGGGGCAGGGCTTCATCAACGCTGTTAAAAGCGATAACAGGGATAATGCCGATCTGATAGACCTTTTCTACGATGGGATTCATAAATGCATTTCTCCTTTTTGAATTTGACTTTCTTGGTGCGCGTGGGCTGCCGTTTGGGCATGGTACACCCATCGTGCGTTTGTAATATTAGTATAAACGACGGAAACAAGTTTGGTAATGCTCAACAAGCACAATGTTTTGCATAAGAGCTTGTATACATTGCACAAAAATGACGAATGACCTGAAAAGCAGGGCCGTTTTGCCCCGGTTTGCTCAAATACCAAGCCTGCCGAACAGCTCTGCAACGCCGTCGTGGTCGCAGTCGGCTTCGCTCACAATGCTGCCAATGGCCTTGATCTGGGGCATTCCGTTGGCCATAACAGCGGCGATCCCTGCCTTTTCCAGCATGCGCGGTCGTTCTCGCTGTCGCCCACGGCAAGGGTATTCTCGTGGGGGATGCCCAGCAGGTCGGCCAGAGCCAGCAGGGCACTGCCCTTATCCACACCGGCAGCGGTCACTTCAATGTTATCCGGCGAACCCTGCACCACGGCCACGCCCGGGATAGCCTGAAACTTTGGCAGGGCAGCGGCGGTCTTTTCGGTGCTGTCGAAGAACATGCACAGTTTTTCGATCTCGTGCGCATGGCGGGACATCCAGCTCTCGATGCCGGGAATGACGGTAAAGCGGCCGTCGGTCAGGTTCTGCCGCGCCTCGGAGGAGAGAAAGCGGGCGGTGCGGGAGGTGAGCTTTGCAATGCCATCCGGAGTCTTGATGGCAAGGCCGTCGCTGAATACGCTCAGCTCGCCATCGTACTGCTGGAACAGGTCAAAAGCTTCCCGTGCACTTCTGCCGGCATCAGGCGGTGCAGCAGGCAGGCGGGCTCACTGGTATGGCGCTGGGCGGCATTGGCATAGCGGCTGTGCACAGCACCCATGGGGTCATCGCCAAGGTCCCACACGGCGGCACCGTTGGAGGTGATGGCATACCGGATGCCGGGCAGCTTTGCCACAACAGGCGGCAGGCTGGCCAGCGGGCGGCCTGTAGCGGGATGACACGACGCCCCGGTCAGACACCTCGGACAGCACCTTCTGCGTGCAGGGCGAGACTTCGCCGTTGCTGTTGAGCAGGGTGCCGTCCAGATCGAGGGCCGCAAGAAGGATGGGGTGAGATGAAGTAGACATGAAAGCTCCTTTGCGCTTGTAAGTACACGTTTTCTGCCCCAGCGGGACAGGCTGTCTTTATTTTATAACATCAAATCGATTTGCGCAAGTCGGCCAAGTGTGGTAAAATGTATCATCGTATGATAAAAAACAAGGAGCTCTCCATGAAACCTTCTCTTCTTCGCGCACGGCCCCACCTGTGGTATCAGCTGTACTGGGTGCTCTACCTCATCTGGTTCTTCTGGCTGGACCTCACCGTCACCGACCCGGACTATATCATCCACAGCCCGCTGGACGACTTCATCCCCTTACAACGAGTGTTCATCTTTCCCTACGGCAGCTGGTTCTTCCTGCTGGCGGGCGTCACGGCACTGCTCTGGTGGTTCGACACCGCCAGCTATGATAAGCTCTGTCTGATGATGTTCTCGGGCATGACCTTTGCCTCG
>ENA-OQER01000273-OQER01000273.1-human-gut-metagenome-genome-assembly--contig:-NODE-273-length-29266-cov-16.088678_pt1 | contig 29266 bp, 25 predicted proteins | sample MGYA00242797_ERZ504639 | MGnify/ENA primary metagenome ERZ504639 (study PRJEB26092, sample SAMD00036306) | human gut metagenome | host: Homo sapiens | study: EMG produced TPA metagenomics assembly of...
TTTTTTACTTTTTTTACCTTTTTTACCTTTTAAAAAATTTACGGCTGGCACAGCAATGCGCACACCCTGTCCTGAAAACGGCGGGCAATTGACGGCATGCATGATGCCATTGTTGAGAATGACGAAACACAGGTCGTGCCCGTTGGCTGCCGTACAATAACCGGCAAGGGTGATGATGCCTGTCAGCGTGCCCGTCTTGGCCCGCACATTGCCGCTTGCCGAAGTGCCACGCATTCGCTTCCTCAGCGTGCCGTCGATGCCGGCAATGGGCAGAGAGGGACGAAGATGAGGATAGATGTTCTCGTTGCGATAAGCATAACGCAGGAGCAGACATTCCTGTTCGGCACTGAGATAGTTGTAGAGCGAGAGCCCAGAACCGTCGGCCAACCTGCAGCGCGAAGCATCCAGTCCGAGCTTGCGCAGGAGCTGTCGCTCCACGCTGCGCGCACTCTTGGCGCTGGCAGGACGGTTGCCCGTAGAGGCGGCTATCTGATAATACATACTCTCGGCATAGAGATTGTCGCTCTCCTTCATCATCTTGTGCATGATCTGATCCATGGTGTGGAAGCGCGTGCACACCGAAAAGGCGCTCTCAGGACAGCGTTTCACCTGAGGCGTGTCGACCTCGAGCACGATGCCTGCATCCTTCAGCCTGTCGACGAAACGATCCATAAACCCATCCTTTCGGGCAAAGACCAAAGGCGAAAGCACAGGATTGTCGTCGTCCCAGCACCAGCCCTCGCCCAGGAGATCGGCATCCTTCATCGAGCGGTCGGCATAGATGCTGCCACGGATGGTGTCGACACCCATGTCTTGCAGACTGCTCACAAAAGCCCGCATGTCGTCGTTGTTGAATCGCGGATCCATACCGCCCACGCAGTACACGTCGCCCTGGAGCACGCCCTCCTCTATCTTGCCCGTGTACTTGAGCTGCGTCTTAACTGATAAGAGCCACCCAACCTGTCGAGGGCTGTGATGGCTGTGAGCAGCTTCATCGTGCTGGCAGGACGCATGAGCTGACGCTCGCGATGGCGATAGATGCACGAGTCGGCCTGCAAGTCCCACACCATGATGGCAACCTGCGAAGTCTCGAACATATCGTTCTGTAAGAGACGGTCGAGCCCCTGCCTTACATTCTCGGGCCAAGGCAGGCGCAAGTTGCCGGCTGTGATGGAATCGACAGCCAACGAGTCGGCAGCTAAGGAGTCGGCACAGAGTGTGTCTGCCGCCGCCTCGCTTTCGTCCCTGTCCTCTACTACTTCCTCCTCGCCCGCCACCAAGGGCGCAGCGCTCTTCTTCACGTCCTGTGCTCCTACAGGAAGCGAAAGCATCGCCACCATGCAGAGCAACCAAATATATCTGTATTTCATTTTTTTACCTTGTAATGTTCTTTTTATTTTTTTTCAGGAGTTAAGGAGTTATCGCTCCCTGCGGCGCTGAGGAGTTAAGACCTTTCCCCAATTCTATCCGCTATTGCCTTTTTCATTCCCTCCTCGTTGTCGGGCTGAACCGTCACCATGTTGCCAGCTCCGTATTCGATGAGCAAGCAGTGGTCGAGACCGAAGAAGCACCGTATGCTCTCCACCCTCACCACATCGCACAACGGCACATTGCGGTTCGTGGAGAAACGTCCCTCGTCGATGATAAGGAAGTCCATCTCCTCGTCACGGTCGATGGGTTTCACACGGCGGATGGTGTACGTGGTATGCAGAATGCGCTCGATCATTCCCACGATGACTATAGCCACCAAGATGCCCAGAATAGCCGTCTTGACCCAAAAGAAATATACGGCCAAAGCGTGAAAAGCCCCATGCCCAAACGCACTGGAAGCGTGATACGCTTATGAAATGTTCTGTCTCTCATTATCCTTTTCTACAAAAAAACACTGCAAAATTACAAAAAATATGGCTTTTAATGCTCACTTTAAAGATAAATTATTACTTTTGCAAACAATTAGGATAAAATCCATTAAATTAGTTTAAAGTAAACTCAATGGTTTATAAGTATGATTTTCTGATTATCGGTGCAGGAGTTGCCGGTATGAGTTACGCTCTGAAAGTGGCCAGAGCGCATAAAGGTAAAGTGTGCATGATCTGCAAGACATCGCTCGACGAAGCCAACACATCATTCGCACAGGGAGGCGTCGCCTCAGTCACCAACCTCGAAGTGGACAACTTCGACAAACACATCCAGGATACAATGATTGCTGGCGACTACATCAGCGACTACAAAGCCGTGCAGCAGGTTGTCACCAAAGCACCCGAACAGATCAAGGAGCTGGTGCAGTGGGGTGTCAACTTCGACAAGCAGCAGGACGGCAAGTTCGACCTTCACCGCGAGGGAGGACACAGCGAGTTCCGCATCCTGCACCATGCCGACGACACGGGAGCCGAGATTCAGCGCGGACTGATGGAAGCCGTGCGCAGCAATCCTGACATCGACATCAAGGAAAATCATTTCGCTGTCGAGATTATCACACAGCACCACTTAGGCGCACGCGTCACACGCCGCACTCCTTACATCAACTGCTACGGAGCCTATGTGCTCAACCCCGAGACCCAGAAGGTGGACACCTATCTGAGCAAGGTGACAGTGATGTGCACAGGCGGCTGCGGAGCTGTCTATCAGACCACTACCAACCCCGTGATCGCCACGCGACGGCGAGGCTATGGTCTATCGTGCCAAGGGAACAGTGGCCGACATGGAGTTCGTACAGTTCCACCCCACAGCCCTCTTCCACCCAGGCGAGACTCATCCTGCCTTCCTCATCACCGAAGCCATGCGCGGCTATGGCGGCATCCTGCGCCTGCCCAACGGCGAGAGCTTCATGGAGAAATACGACAAGCGACTGAGTCTGGCTCCACGCGACATCGTGGCACGTGCCATCGACAAGGAGATGAAGAAGCACGGACTCGACCACGTATGCCTCGACGTCACTCACAAGAATCCCGAAGAGACCAAGCACCACTTCCCCAATATCTATGCCAAGTGCCTGAGCATCGGCATCGACATCACCAAAGACTACATTCCCGTACGTCCGGCAGCCCACTATATGTGCGGCGGCATCAAGGTCGACCTCAACGGCTGTTCGAGCATCAACCGCCTGTATGCTTTGGGCGAATGTTCGTGCACGGGTCTGCACGGCGGCAACCGTCTGGCAAGCAACTCGCTCATCGAGGCTGTGGTCTATGCCGACACAGCTGCCAAGCACAGCATCGAGCATGTCGACGAGTACGACTTCAACGAAAAGGTGCCTGAATGGAACGATGAGGGAACACTGACCAACGAGGAGAAAGTGCTCATCACACAGAGCGTCAAGGAAGTGGGCGAATGCATGAGCAACTACGTGGGCATCGTGCGCAGCGACCTCCGACTGAAACGTGCCTGGGACCGACTCGACCTGCTGTACGAGGAGACCGAGAACCTCTTCAAGCGTGTCAAGGTAAGCAAGGAGCTCTGCGAGCTTCGCAACATGATCAACGTGGGTTATCTCATCACTCGCATGGCGATAGAGCGCAAAGAGAGCCGTGGTCTCCACTACACCATCGACTATCCCGTCCACGCCTACGACAAGAAATAAGCTGAGGAGCCGAAGCTGCTCGGGGAAGTCAGAGAAGTTACTTAAGAACAATATATATAGGGGCGAACTGCACTTAGCAGTCTCGCCCCTAATTTGTTTTTACAACACTGCAATAGACACTATTCATCCATATCTATTGTTTTGCCACACCACCTCGCTTTTGTAGCGCAATCATCTTCATTTCATTACAATAAGCATGCGTTTTATAACAAAACGTAAGATAATCAGGTACAAGAAATACAATTTTTCCTGTATTTTCTTGCATGCTTTAAAAAAATTAACTACCTTTGCCGCACATTTATTTGACATTCGTTAATATGTACGAGGGTGAGACGAAAGACAAAACAATGTTCACATAGAGAATACTTATACAATTAATTTTCCCTCTAAAGAGATTATCAACATGAGAAAGAGAGTTTTGAGCCTTGCTCTGCTCTGTTGCTTTGCCCCCCCCATTTGGGCTTATCCATGCAGCCGAGACTGAACAAGCAGAATTCTTGGTTTTAAAGATGGCCGACTCCAAGACGGCAGAGTTCAAGCTAAGTACGCGACCCGTCATCGCTTTTTCTGATGACAAGTTGCAGATTACATCCGATGAGATTTCCACCGACTATCCACAGAGCGATGTAACCGAGTTTTATTTCACAGCCATTTCCACAGGCATTGAGGAAAAGGTAAATCCTTCCACCATGAGTTTTAGTTACACCGACAACGCCACTATCCGCATCAGCGGCTCAGCGGCTGGCGAAGCTGTGCTCTACGATCCAACGGCAAGCTGCTACAGCGACAGAAGGTAAGCGGCGGAAACGCCACCATCAATGTGGCCTCTTACGCACCGGGTGTGTATATTCTGAATCTGACCAACGAACATTCCTTTAAAATCATCAAGAAATAATGAAGAAAACTTTACTTTTATTCACATGCCTTCTTGCCTTCATAGCCATGCCTGTACTGGCACAGCAGAAAACAGTCAAGAAGCGCGTTACCTTTCAGCTCATCAAAAAGCGTGGCGCTGACGCTGCCGTAGCTGGCAGAAGAAAAGCTGCCGCAGCCGTACAGGCTGTCACCAATATCAACAACAGTGTGCTGCTGGCTTACTATCCTGCTGCCGGCTCAGGAGTAGAAGGATACGAAAACTACTACTTGGTTCTTTCTGACAAGGAAGATGTAAGCTACAATGCCAACGAAGGACAGATCAATGCCAAAAGCGCAGCTGTAGCCGAACTCGATCTTTATGCGCCAGAAGGAACAGGCATCGACCTGCCTGCAGGAACCTTCGCTGCCTCAGAAGGCAACTTGTACTACAATCCCGAGCTTACTTACGTGGAGAACTTCGACGACAAGGGCAACAGCGACGGCGGTGTGAACATAGCAAGCGACATCACCGTGAGCAAGGCAGAGAACGACGGAAACGTAACCTACACGCTCTCGTTCAGCGATGCCAACGGTACACAGTATTCGTACGTCGGCGAAATGGTATTCAACAATATGTCAGCGGGAAGCTCTGATGTATATCCTCAGATTTCGACAGACATCAACACCACTTTCCATGGCGGTATCGGCTACTATTACGGCAACCTCATGGATTCTAAGACCGGCAACATGGTGCTCAACCTCTACGATGGAGAGTACGACACCCAGACTGGCGGAATGACAGGCAAGGGACACGACCTCGTCATCAACCTCTACAACCGTCTCTTTGGCGACCCTAAGACCGCCACTGTCGTGCCAGGCACCTATACCGTAGCACGCAACTTCAAGGTAGGCACTTTCTTCCCAGGTATGGAAATCGACTACAACGGCATGACTGTCGTAATGGGAACCTACGTGAAGCGCCGCAAGGCCGTGACAGGAATGGACACCGACTACGACTACTGCTACATCACCAACGGAACCATCACCATCGCCGACGGCGAGAAAGAGGGAACCTTCGACATTACCGTAGACTGCACCACCGACCGCGGACACAAGGTGACAGGCACAGCCAAGGGCATCTCGTTTATCTACTACGATAAGTCGGAGAAAGACGACAAGGACGTTGACTCCAACCTCGAGGAGGATGTACATCTCAAGTTCGACCGCGTGGAGAAGTCACGCATCTACTCGCTCGGTGTGCAGAACGGTGTTCAGGTATTCTCTGTCGACCTCGGTTCGCCAAGCGGCATGGACGACCAAGACTATACAGGCGATCAGGACCTGCTGCGCATGGAATTCCAGGCAGCCGAAGGCAGCCAGTATCTCCCCGAAGGCACCTACACCCTCATGGAGGAAAGCCATCTGTGGACCAACATGTATGCTCCATTCATGATGACCCGCGGCTACTTCTTCAACAACGGCGAGCGCACAGGCACACGCTACCATCACTTCCGCAAGAACCCAGACCCTGCCACCCGTCTGCCATGGGTAGTTGACAAGTGGGCAACAGTCTACGCAGGAACCGTGGGCGTAAGCAAGACCGACAACACACACTACAAGTTCGTCATCAACCTCTTCGACGGCAAAGGCTTCCAGATTACGGGCGAGTTCGACAAGGAAATGGAATACAATTACGAACCATCTTCCATCACTGGCATCGAAGGCATCAAGGCCGACTTTACCGGCAAGACAGAAATATACTCTGTTGGTGGACAACTCATGCAGACCATCGACGGCACCAAGGCTGCCAGCACCGCCAACCTGCCAAGTGGCATCTATATCGTAAAATCAAACAACAAAACCACTAAAATCGTAAAGAAATGAAAAAGTATATAGCTACAGCTGCACTCTGCCTCGCGACAGTGCTCCCCACATTCGCACAGACAAGACGCGTGATGACCGTTCACCAGAAGGACGGCACAACCAAAGTATATAAGGTAAACAGCATAGAGAACGTCACCTTTACCGACGAGGCTCTCGCAACCCTCAGAAACCAGTGGGCATACAACAACGACGTAAAGGATCTCAGCAAGGTAACCATGCTGGATGTCAACGGCTCATACGAGTTCGCACTCTATGGCAGCGACAGCGATACAAAACCTGTATTCGAGCTGACCATTCCACAGAGTCTCATGGGTCATGAGATTACGCTTGGCTCTGACGACGCTCAGGACGTAAAGGTGGCCTACAATGGCGAGACTCCTAAGCTGACTGGTACGCTCCAGGCTCGTTTCGGCAAGTTCAAGAAGAACGTCACCATCACACTTGAGGCAGAAACTGCGACTACAGCGACCTGCGCTGCAATTGGACCAACGGTGCGTTCACCCAGATTTACTCTGCCACCAACAGCATCAAGACCACCAATGTGAACGACGTGAAGACCTATGACATTGCTTCTGCCCTCGTGCTCAACCCAGCCACTACAGGTGCGGCAACAACCTTCGCCTTCGGTGATGTCGAGGCTACCACAGCCGACGGTTTGCTGGCAGGCAAGATTGGCGTTGCAGTAAGCATCTCGGCTTCCAAGCTCTACAATGGAACCATCGACCTGGCTGCCGATGCCGACAGCTACACCCTGAAGTACATCGACTACGCCACACGCGTCACCTACGAGAAGGTAAAGGCCGGCACTATCACCACCGCAAAGGACAAGGACGGCAAGCTCTACATCAAGATCAATGCCACCTTCGACGACAACCGTACCATCGAGTTGGAGTATTACGGTGCAACCACTGCCGTAGAGAGCCTCGACGGAATGACTCCTGCTGTGGTAAGCAACAGCTACAAGTTGTACAACCCTGACGGAAGCATCCTTATAAACCAGGACATCTGCAAGGTGCTTTTTAAGCAAAAGAACAACATCTACACATTCTACCTTTATGGCGGCAAGTTCTCAAGCAAATACAGCAGCGAAAAGGTAACACTGCAGGTAGATGAGAAGTTTATCAATGCCGGAACCATCAACTTGGCTGAGCTGAAAGACGGCGACAACTTCCAGGTGAAATACTCAGACGTACAGTTGTATTCTCCCGATGCCAAATATGGTGGATTTAACAACACTCCAGACAACGGTACATTATCCATCAAGAAAGACGCTGCCGGCAACTATGAAATCTCACTGGATGTTGTCAACACTTATACCAACAAAAATACACCAAATGGTGCTGGTAACAAGGAGCGTTTGGTATTCAATTACAACGGAGCAGTAGAAGCATACTAATAACAGATTTAAAAAGAAAAGTAAGAATTAAGAAATGAATAAGAAAGCCATTCTTATGGCATCATTCCTGCTTGTCGGCAGTTTCAGCTTTGCGCAGAAGCTGTCGCCAAGCACAAGCATGATGCTTCACGAAGCAAGAACAGCACAGAAGAAAGCCAAGGCTGCAAATGCTACCCCACAGACTGTCAGCGCATTCATCACCGTCAAGTCGCAGGATGCCATTGCCAAAATAGAGGCTCTGGGAGCCAAAGTGAACTCGCGCATCAGCGAGACACTCGTCACTGCCGACATGCCCCTGTCTGCCATCGAACCTATTTCCAATCTCGATGAGGTTGTTTCGGTTTCGGTAGGTACTGAGGCCAAACTGCTGATGGACAACGCCCGCAAACTGTTGGGCGTAGACGACTGTCACCAAATGACAGAGAATAACGGTCCCTACACCGGCAAAGGCGTAGTCATCGGTATCGTGGACAACGGATTCCAGTACGATCATGTAGACTTTCTCAATGCCGACAAGAGCGACACTCGCATCAAGCGCGTATGGGATCAGCACGGCACTGGCAATGCTCCCGAAGGTTTCGGCTATGGAGCTGAATACAAAACCACAGCCGAGATAAGAGCTGCAAAATATGACCTGACCAGTGGCTTCCATGCCACCCACGTATCGGGCATTGCCTCGGGCAGCGACAAGAGCACACCTTACTACGGAGTGGCTCCAGATGCCGACCTCGTGTTCGTGAGCTTCAAGAGCACCAATGCACAGATTGTAGATGGAATCAAGTATGTGTTCGACTATGCCAAGAGCGTAGGAAAGCCTGCTGTTGTCAACATCAGCCTCGGCTCACACATGGGTCCTCACGACGGAAGTTCCGACACCGATCTCTCGTTTGCCAACCTGGTTGGTCCGGGCCGCATCATCGTTGGTGCCGCAGGCAACGAAGGTCTTGACAAACTGCACGCCAGCAAGACCTTTACTGCCACCAACAAGCAAATGAAAACCATGTTTGCCTATGGCAGCGAACAGGCCAACAGTTCCTACAAGCAGGCTTACGTCGACATCTGGGCCGAGAAGAACTCAAAAATTTCCGTTAAGGCTGTTGTCGTAAACACACTCAACGGTAAGATTATCGCATCTTCTGAGGAAGTTTCCAACGATGGTACGAAAGAAGTGAACTGGGTTGCCCCCGACGGCAGTGGCGTAGTGGTTCAAGTAGGTTTGTCGCTCCAGGAAAACCCTGTCAACGGTCGCACCAACGTACTGCTCATGAGCCGTGCCACTTCCATCAACACAGGCTTTGCCATCGGTGTTGTGGTGACTGGCGAGGCTGGCAAGACCGTACACATGTGGAACAATGCCGCCTCTGGCGAGTTCACCAGCTTCAAAAAGCGTGGCTGGACCGACGGCGACACCAACTGCACAGTAGGCGAGCTGGGCGGCGAGAGTCCTGATGTCATCTCTGTAGGTTCGTTCAACTCGAAGGTACAGTACCAGCCCATCAATTTGCAGGGCACACAAAATGCTTACGGCCTCAACGAGGAGCTGACGGGTAAGTTCCTGGAGCACTCCGCCTTCTCAAGCTACGGTCCTACTGCCGATGATCGCGTCAAACCCGACATAACAGCTCCTGGCTGCATCATCGTGTCAGCAGGTTCAAGATATTGCTCAGGATGGAGCGACGACACCAATGTCATTGCCCGCACTGGCAACGATCTCTATACCAACGACGTAGGTACTTCTATGGCTTCGCCTTACGTGGCAGGCTGCGTAGCTCTCTGGCTGCAGGCCAATCCCAACCTGACACCTAAACAGGTGCTCGAAGTCATCGGCAACACAGCTGTTCAGAATGACGATTATATGCCAACAGGACAAACCTTCCCCAACAACACATGGGGCTATGGCCGTATCAATGCCATCAAGGGTCTGAAGCAACTGCTCGGCACAACAGGCATCGATGATGTCAAGGCCACTGAGTCTATGTACCGCATCATAACCGACCGCCAGGCTCGCACCGCCACATTCTACATTGGCAGCGACAAGGGTCAGGCTCGTGTAGCCGTCTACAACCTCACTGGTCAGTTGATGTATTCTGCACCTATCAACAGCAACGGCGAGACCATCAGTCTGTCAAGCCTGCCCCACGGCGTGTATGTATTCAAGCTGACACAGGGAAGCAACACACAGACCATCAAGTCTACATTGTAATCTCTCAGTCTGAGATAACTCTATCCAATAGGAGGGTGTGTCATAAATCCATGACACACCCTCGTTTTTATTTTCTTACCTTTCTCAAACCTGCCTACAGCCCGTGCAGCCTGTTTGATAACTTTAGATTATTATACGCCTCAATGAGCTGATGACCAAAATCATACTCTTGACCGTCACTTAATTGTTCCATCATCAAAAAAGCCTCCTAAAGGAGTGAGATTCTCGGATTTTATTTGTACTTTTGCCATACCATTCAGAGTTTTATTGGTCTTTTTATTGCAACACGAAGACAAGCGAAATTTCTGACATGGTCCAATCCGAGCAACATATGGTTGCTCAGGGTGCTTATAAAATAGATAAAAATATAGTGTTGCGTCAATTAGGGTGAAACAACTTAAAGAAAATGAAGGCATAGAGCGCAGTTTGTTGCTCGCAATGGCTGTTATAGCGGGATTGACCGTGGCTAATTGCTATTACAACCAGCCTCTTTTGGAAATGATACGTCACGACATAGGAGTGAGCCAGCATGAGGCAAACCTCATAACCGTTGTCACACAAACAGGCTATGCACTTGGGTTGTGCTTCCTTATCCCTATGGGCGACCTCTACTCACGCCGTCGCATAATTGTTGTGAACATGACCGTAGCAGCCATGATGGCCATAGTCATTGCTGTTGCCCACAAGGTGTGGCTTATTTGGGGAGCCTCCCTATTGTTGGGAGCCAGTTCCGTTATTCCACAATTTTTCATACCGATTGCAGGACAATATTCCGAAAAGAAAAACAAAAGCAGGAATATGGGTGTCGTTCTGTCGGGATTGCTAACCGGCATTCTCGCATCGAGAGTAGTTAGCGGTTATGTTGGCGAATGGTTGGGTTGGCGCGAAATGTTCTTCATCGCAGCTTTTGTGATGGTGCTGTGCATGGCTCTTACGCTCAAGATTATGCCACAGATAAAGAGCAACTATGTGGGCACATATAGGGGCTTGATGGCCAGCGTATTCAATATTGTGAGGAGCAATGGACGCATACGCCTTTATGCCATGCGTGCCGCCTTTAGTTTTGGCAGCATGATGGCCATTTGGTCGTGCCTTGCCTTTAGGCTGGCACAAGCACCGTTCTTTTCTGGTAGCGAATGGTAGGAACGTTGGGACTGTGTGGCATAGCCGGGGCTATTGCGGCAAGCGGTGTGGGCAAACTTGTGAATCGCTGGGGCATCAGAAAGATGAGTATTTATGGTGCATGCCTGCAGCTTGTGGCGTGGGCTGCGGCCTGTCTGTTTGGCGACACTTTCATGGGACTTGTTGTAGCCATCATCCTAGTAGATATAGGCTTGCAATGTCTGCAACTAAGCAATCAGAGTGGCTGCATTCAGGAGATGCCTCAAGCCTCTAACAGAGCCAACACCATATTTATGACTACCTATTTTATAGGCGGTTCCTTTGGTACCTATTGTGCGGGATTGGCATGGACACACCATGCATGGACGGGAGTGTGCGCTGTGGGAGCTATCCTGGCTACAATCTCGCTATGTATAACATGTTTTAACCGGAAGAGGATTTAAGTCTTGACTGTCCTAAAAATCTACAACCTACACTATTTTTGATATTTTGTACACCTTATTATATATAGGGGCGAGACTGCAAAGATGCAATCTCGCCCCTATTCTTTCACTTCACTATCTACCCGAAACATCCTTATCTCGTCAGCGAGAACTTGACACTCAGACCGAAGTCCTGCGTGGTGGTGGGATAACTGCTGCTCGAGAGCAGAGGAGTGTTGGTCTGACGGTCGTAGTAGAAGCTCATGGTGAGGAGCCGGTTGAGGGTGTAATCGGCCGAGAAACTCAGCTTGAGCGCCTTATTTCCGCTGCTGGCACTGCTCACCATAGAGGCTATGTCGCGCACGATGGCAGCCTGACGGCGGAAGCTGAAATCAAGACGCAGGTTGAGGTTCTGGTTGGTTCCAGAGTTGCGGTTGCTGGCGGCTGCGTTGCTCTGATTCTTGTTCTTTCCCTTCGACTTGATGGCTCGCTTTCCCCTGCCGAAAAGGCTGAGGTTGTTGAGACGATAGCCCATTCCTACGACCCAGTCCTTGCTGAGCGCCTCGTTCACCTGCACACTCGTCATGCTGAGACTCAGCACGCGCGTCTGACGATACTCAGCCTTGAGCGTCATATTGTTGTTGAACGTCATGTCGACACCCATGAGTGGCGAGAACGACTCGTTGATGCTTACCTGCGAGATATTGAACATACTGCTCGGTGTGACACTGCCTGTCGCCGTGTCGTCGATGAAGCCTATTCCGTTCATATACTCCTGGAAGGTGCTGTAGGTGTTGTAGCTTCCTATGGCGAAGATGCTCTTATAGGAGTGGTTGATGTTGATGCTCTTGAAGTGGTCGCGCAGCCAGGGCAGCTTGCCCAGTCCGCTGTAACGGACAGTCCAGTTGGGCAACAGACGGCTGAGTGCGGGGAAGAGCGAGAGCGACGAGCCTCCCATGCTGGTATAGGCATCAAGGAACGCCGGAATCATCACGTCGCCGCTGTACTTGTTGACAGGCGTGCGCGAAGCATCAAACTTGCCTCCAGCCAGAGCCGACCCTGCCGGATAGACTGCGTCGGCATAACGCGCCTCCACCTTGTTGCGGTAAGACTCGAGCGAGTTGACAAACTTTTCGAAAGTCTTGCTCTTGTAGCCGCTGCTTGCCGAGCCCATTCCCTCGAAGGCAGAGCCTATCGAGATGGTAGTCATGGTGAAGGTTCCGCTCTCCGTGGTGGGCGTTCCCTCGTACATGTACTGCATGCTCTTCTGCACAGTCTTAGTGCGCGAGGCGTTGAGGTCTATCTTTAGATTTCTCACCGGTTCGAGCGTCATGCGCAGTTGCAGGTCGTTGGTGGTGCTGCTGGCAGCAGGTGTGGCGATGGTGTCGTTCACCAGGAGCCAGTCGTTGCGTCGTGCCTTGTCTATATAGCTGTCGTCCACCATACCGAAGGCGAAGTCGAGGCCTGGCGAGAGTACGCCCTGCTTGGTCTGTCCGAAGCGTCGCCGATGGTGGGCAGGAATCCTGGCAGCGTGAGCTGATAGTTGTTGCGATAGGTGAAGCTGATGTTGCGCACCATCATGACCGTGCGTGCCACAGCCTGCATGGTCTTGTACCAGCCCTGGTTCTCGAGCGGTTCCTTCGGCAGCACGGTGAGTTTCACCTTGGTGGCTGTGTCTACCTTCGAGATGAGTTTTATCTGGTTGGCGTTCACCTTCTTGTATTTCAGTTTCATCACCTTTCCGTCCTCAGTCTTGGCGGTAACGATAAGTCGCTTGCTGTTCTTGCCGTGGTTCACCTTGATGATGGTGTCGGGCATGAGCACACTTCCTTCTCGAAGGCACGGCGGTTCTTGGGCAGTGCTTTCTTCTGCTGCTCTGCCTTCTTGTTCTGCTTGCTCCGCCATTGCTTCTCAGCCTCGTCGGGGTCTTTTCCGGCAGCCTCGGCTTCCTTTCTCACCTTTTGCAACTCCTGTTTCTGTCGCTGTGCCTCCTGCTTCTGCTTGGCTTTATCCTGCTTCTTGCGCTGCAGTTGCGATCTCGACGGCTCGCGGTCGAAGCGCTGGTTGGCCTTCTTGAGGAAGGGCACGTGGTTGTAGAGTTTCACCAGGTTGAACGATCCGTTGAGTGTCACGTCGCGGTTGGTGTTGATGGTGTTTCCGTAGTTGTTACCGTCCTCGTCGTCGGTTCCCTTGTTCCATGAATAGGTCGAGTTGTAGTTGGCGTCGGCGTTCACCCAGTCGAATACGGGCAGCAGGTTGAGCGGCAACTGATAGGATGCGGTAAACGTCTGATTGTAGTCGAGCGGTGTACCGAGGTGCTTGATGCTTGTCCACACCGAGTCCTTCCAGGCATGATACTGGTCGGGATAGAGTCTTTGTTGACAGGTGTGTAAGGCTCCTCTATCTGTGCGTGTGTGGCGCTTCGGAAGTTGGCGTGCAGGTTCTTGGTGAGGTCCCAGCGCACGGCGAACTCTCTATTCCAGAGGAACTGCTGGCTGAACGAGAGCGGCAACTGCGTGTTCTCTGTCGACTCCATGTCGCGCTCCTGCAGCTCGTAGTAGTTGCGCGTCATCTCGGTGTTGAACGCCACATTCTGCGGCAGCCAGTTCAGTCCGAATCGCTTCAGTATGTCGAGCCACTTGCTGCGGTTCTTTATCTTCTTGAACGGCTCCCACGCCTTGTAGACCGGAGTCCACGAATAGTCGAGCGCTCCACGCCAGTTGTCCTCTTTCTCGTAAACGGTGGTCTCGCCCGTGGTTCGCTGGTGCGAGTGGCTGTAGGAGAAGGAGAAGTTGGCTGGGTCGTATGGCATGGGGTGACGCTTGGTGGAGATTCCTACCCTTGCGTTGGAGATGGAGAAGTTGGTGTTGGTGACCTTAGTCACGGCGATGCTCTCTATGGAGTCGCGCTCGTGTCGCGATCCAGCCGCGTCGAGTGCGTCCTTGAGTTCCATGTCGGTGTCCATCGGATTGTACTTGGGCGAGGTCTTCTCCTTGGTGATGCTGTAATATAAAGGTATGCTCACCTTGGCCTTGTCGGGGAAGAACTTTCCGAGCTCGAGGTTGGTGGTGACGCTGTACGAGCTGTAGGTGTCGGTGGATCGGCTTGCCACTCCGTCCTCCAGACCGCCGAATCCCTCGCTCTGATATTTACCTGTGGCGTTGACGCTTCCCAGGTCAGAGAGCTGCACATTGAGGTTTCCGTTGGCAGCCCATCCGCCCTTGCTGTTGTGGTCGAGCAGACGCAGCTCGTTGACCCACACCTCCACACTCTTGATTTCTCCGGCGTTGTTGCGCACGCCTATCATCATGGTTTTCACCTCTCCGAGTGTAGGATTACCCATGATGGTGATCTTGTTGTTGGGATGGTTGGAGTCGTAGGCCGAATAGGGTGCCGAGAAGGAAGCCATGCCTTGCGACTTGGCCTGGTTGCGCGCCTTCTTGAGTGCGGTGAAGACGGTGAGCGCCACGTCGAGCATGTTCTCCTCGGGCCACACGGCACGGCAGTCCTCGTAGCTGTATCGGCTGTAGTTGTTGCGTGCCGGTGTGAGCTTCAGCGGTATTTCGTACTCGTAGTAGTTGTTCTTGTAGTCGCTTCCCAGACGGATGAACACCGAAGCTTGGTTGTCCTGCAGCGAGGTGACGTCCTGCTCCAGGGCGTTGGCGTGAACAAACATCTGCATGCGCTTGTACTGTCGCAGGTCGAGGGTGGTGTTCTTGTACACCGCCTTGGCCTCGCCCGTGCTCAGGTTCTTGGCCACGAGGCTGAGCGACTGCTCGTTGGCCTCGACGAGCTGTGGCTGCGTGGGGTCTTGCTCGCGCTGTACGCCCGGTGGCAGCACGTAGTTGACAGGTGTCTTCTCGGCATTCTCCTCTATGCTCACCGCACTGGCCTCGAGCGTGCCGCTGTTGGCAGCGCCCAGCAGCTGGTCGTAGGTTCTCCACTCGCCCCTTACCAGGTCGAGTGTGCCGAAACGCAGCACGATGGGCTTGCGGAAGTTGGTGAGGTACATGCGCATGAAGCGTATGCTGGAGAAGTCGTTGATGTTGCCTTCCTTCTTCTCGTACTGGTCTACGGGAATGCGGAACTGATACCAGGTGACGGTGGGCTTGCTGCCGTCGCGCAGTGTGGGCGTGTAGCTTCGCTTGTCGACGATGAAGTTGGAGCCCACCTGCAGGTCTTCGGGTCGTATGCTCACGTGATACTGATAGTATTTCTCGTATTCGTTGAGGGTGAAGTCCTGGTTGATGTCCTCCACGTCGGGCGTCGACTTGTAGGAAGTGTCGTAGCTCTCGGTGCGGCTGTCGCTGTCGGGCGAGTTGCCCTGTGGGTTGTTGATAAACTTGTATCTGTACAAGATAGGTGCCTTCATCTGGTCCCAGTCGCTGCCACGGTAGTAGTGGTAGTCGTCGCGAGCAGGGTCATTGTAGATGCTGTCGAACACCGCCTGGTTCACCTTGCCCTGTATCTGGCTGAGATAGGCGTTCTTGTAGTAGTCGCGTTCCTCCTCGTCGTTGAGTCCGTTGAATCCCACGTCCTGCAGTGCGCGGCTTCCCTTCGTGGTGGCGAAGGCATAGGTCACGGTGCTCTGTGCGGGAATCTTTCCCCACTGTGTGTAGGTGAAGTTTGACGTTCCGTCCACGGGCATTCCGCTCTCATAGAATTTCTTTCCGTCGCGCAGGATGTCCTCGCTTATCTCGCCGAGGTTGATATAGAAGTCGCCGCCATACTGGGCAGCGTCGGCCTGCTCGCGCGAGTAGATGAAGGGGTCGAGCATCCAGAACTCGATGTACTCCACGTTGGCCTGCTCGAAGTCGTTGGTGTCGAGTTTGCGCATCATGCCTCCCCAGTTCTGCTGTGGCATGGCGAGGGTTCCGTCGGGCTGCAGGTCGGGGTTGAAGTTGTAAGGACCTGGCTCGGCAGGATAGTAGGCGAGGTTGAGCACGCTCAGCGTGTTGGTGGCTCCGCTGTAGGAGCTTTGCTGGCGCAGTGGGAAGAGCTCGCGCACATAGACCTCACGCACATAGTGGTTGGACAGCTGTGCCAGGTCGCTCTTGATGTGTCCTGGTGTGAGCGAGCTGCCCCGTCGTGTGAAGAGCGGGTCGATGGTGTACCAAGCCAGACGGCTGCGTCGGAATCCACTGGTCAGCCCCGTCTTGTCGTTGTAGTCCTGACGGAAGTTTGACGAGGGCACGCTGGAGAGCACCCACGATGTGGGCGACATGACGTCGATGGTGTTCTTGGTGTTCTCGAAGTCGTCGAGATAGGATGCGTTGTCCTGCGTTCCGCTGGCCTGTCCGGCAAAGAGTTTGGCAAACTCGCCTGTGAACGAGATGTAGGATGGCTGCGTGAGGTGCAGGAACGGTATTTTGTCGAGCATGTTGGTGAGCCACTGGCTCTCGCGCTTCCAGTTGAGGTTGAAGCCCACGAGGGTGTTTCTGAGAGGCTCTGCTCCCATGGTCACCTTGGTGGTGAGGGCCTGTTCGGTGAGGTGCTGCAGGGTTCCGCTGATCTGGAAGTTCTTCGAGAAGTCATACTCCCAGTTCACGCCAAACATGGTTTTGCGCATCTGTCCGTAGTCGGTGTTGCTCTCGAGCGACACGTTGACGGGTGTTCCAGCGTCGATGATACTCTGGTTGAGGATAGTCACCTCGCCGGCATTGTAGTCCACCGCATAGTCGGAGCCTTCGGTGAGGGTCACACCTCCTGCCGTGACGAGCACCGAACCCTGTGGCACGTTGTATGCGCCTAAGGAGATGACGTTGGCGGAGGTTCCGCGAAACTGTCCCACGAGTTGAAATTTGTTCTTCTCGCTATCTGCTTCGCCACGGTCTTGGTGCTGTCGTAGAGTTCGGTGAAGGCGTACTTTTTCGCCACCTCGTCGCGATGCCCTTGCCCTTGAGATAGGTGTAGAGATAGCTTCCGAAAGGCTCGGCCTTGGGGATGAAGACGCGTCCTTCCGATACGGTGTAGCCAGCCACGTAGTCGTAGTAGCCGTTGCTGTGGGGATTGTTGTTGTTGTCGAGTCGGTCGGCTCCCAACACCTTGATGATGGGCTGGTCTTTCACCTTCGCCTCGGGAATGTAGTTGAGATAGACGCCCGTAGAGTCGCTCTGATACTTCACGTCGAGTCGGAACTTCTCCTTCTCCACCTGCGATGCGAGGTAATACACGTTCTTCATCATCAGGTCCCAGTTGCCTGCTGCGGGTTGTTGCTGGTGTTCTTGAGCGACTTGACGAAGAGTCCCTGTCGGGTGTCGGTGATGTCGGATGCGAACTCGCCCACCTGATAGGTCACACCGCCGTAGGTGTACTCGTAGGCCACAGCCAGCACCTGGTCGGTCTGCAGTCCGCTCCTCAGCGACACGTAGCCGAGGGCAGTGTTCACCGTATATTCCGACGAGGAGAGCAGCCTGGCGCTCTCCAGCTTCTCGAAGTCGTCGCCGCCCTTCAGTCCTGCTCCTTCGAGCACGGTGGCGGCCTGGTCGATGTCGCGTGCTGCGGCATACTGGTTCACCATGGCGTCGTACTCGCTGTTGGCTCTGTTGGAGGGCACGGCCGTTCCTGCAGCCGCCACATGGGGTTGCTTATCTTCGAGGTCTCGCCCAAGTCGGTGAGGGCTATGATGTTTCGGGTGTTGGTGGTGGTGGCAGTCTTGTTGGTTACCCAAATCTCCACTCGGTTGATGGTGACGCCAGTGGTGAGGTTGGGCAGTTTCTGCATCCATGCGTCGTAGTGGTCGCGGAAGTATCGCGAGAGGAAGAAGTGTCGGTTCTCCTCATAGTCGGCCACATTGATCTCGAAGGGTGTGAGCTGCACGCCTCCCTTCGACGACACGCTCTTCGACGACGATTTCTTCTGCGACAGGACGGTCTGCAGCTTCAGTTTGCCAAACTGCATATCGGTGCGCACACCGAAGAGGCTGCTGGCACCGCGATGAGCGACGAGTTGGAGGGGAACGACACATTGCCTGCCTCCACGAGCTTGATGATCTCGTCTTCCTTGCCGTCGTACTTCAGCTTCATGTTCTGCGCGTCGTAGTCGAAGGTGGCGTCGGTGTTGTAGTTGAGGTTCATGTTCACCTTGTCGCCCACCTTTCCGTTGACGTTGAGGTTGATCTTCTCATCAAACTCCATCATCGTGGTCTTGCGGTTGCGGATGGGCAGCGAGGGGTTGTCCACACTCTTCTTGTTGATGCCAAACTTCAGCTCGGCAGTTCCCTGCGTGCGCACTCGGATGCCTCCGGGACCGAAGATTTTCTCGCAGGTCCCAGGTCGAAGTGCATGTCGGTGAAGTCAAATTTCTCCTTTCCCTTGGCCTTGTATATCTCGTCGTTCTGCTTGCGGTAGTAGCACGTCGCTCGTTGAGCTCGCTCCATGCCATGTACTCGGCAGGCGTCATCATGATGGGAGCCGAGAGCCATGCGCCGCCCAGCTTGTTGCCGATGACGTAGCGGTCCAGCGTGTCGTTGTACTCCACGTGGTATTTCATGTTGTCGGGGCGCTGCAGGTCTAACGGACTCTGATACAGGTCGCCCGTGCTGATGGGCTGTGTGCGCTGTACAGGCCATCGTGTGTGCAGCAGCGAGTCGGGTATGGTGTCCTCGTCGGCGAGGATGGGCTGGGCTGTGATGCCGGGCTTTCCTGCTGCCGTGGCAGCCTTTTTCGTCGTGGCAGCCGTCTGCTTCCTACTGGCTGCGCTGGCATTGCGGTTCTGTGCAGCTCGCTGCCGCGTCCTGTTGTCCTGCCAGTACGACAAGCCAAAGGCATTGCCGATGACCGAGACCATCAGCAATGCCATCAACAGAAAGGCATATTTATATTTTCGTTTTATCAACATCTACACTCGTTTCTTCTTTTTCGTCATTTTATTCGTTTCAGAGCCGTCTTGATCACCTGTTCCACCTTCAGGTCGGGCTGTTCCTTCAGGATGTCGACCACCACTTTGGACGATGGCGCTGGCGAGAATCCGAGCATGGTGAGTGCGCTCACCGCCTCGTCCTTCACGCCGTTGTTCACCATGTCCACGTTTCCTCCGTTGGCAGGCAGCTCGTCGGCTATTCCCATGCTTACGATCTTGTCCTTCAGGTCGATGATGATGCGCTGGGCAGTCTTCAGTCCTATGCCCTTCACGCCCTTGAGCATCGCCTCGTTGGCAGTGGAGATGACGTTGCACAGCTCGCGTGACGACATCGACGAGAGAATCATCCTCGCCGTGCCGGTCCCACACCCGATACTGTGATGAGAAGACGGTAAAGCTCTCGCTCCTGCTTCGAGGCAAAGCCATAGAGGGTGAACGAGTCGTCTCTTCCACCTGTCACCAGTACTTCGTGAACGTACAGTTTAGCCTCTCTCTTACCCTGTATGGCAGTATATGTGTTGAGCGAGATACTGAGCGCATAACCCACGCCCGCGGTCTCGATAACGGCCTGTGTCGGCGTCAGCTCGGTCAGGTCGCCATGTATATATTCAATCATGATTGTCGTTAATATTTTTATGATTTCACATCTCTTGTCATCGCGCCCATGCGCATGCGATTATATAATAAACGCACATTCGGCGCTATTATTGCCAAAGAGGGGGAAAATGTTTTTGCTCCACTTTTGCAAATAAGAAAATTAAAAGAAGTTAGAGAAGCTCAAGAATTCAACTCCTGCATTTGCCCTCCTTCTTTCAATCTGTAAGCATTCTAACCCCACCATCCTTACACTATCCTACAAAAACATACCTAAAAGCTATGATTTTACAACTTTTTGTCGGTTCTTATAGTTAAAAAACTATTAAAACGTTCGTTTTCTCGAATAAAAGCTATACTTTTGCAACCGGAAACAGAACAAACAACAAATAAAAGAAAGAATACAATGAAGAAATTTAGAGCAGCCGTAGTAGGTTACGGCAATATCGGTAAGTTCACCGTCGAGGCACTCGAGGCAGCTCCCGATTTTGAGATTGCAGGCATCGTACGCCGTCAGGGCGACAAGAACAAACCAGCCGAACTGGCTGATTATGATGTAGTAGACGACATCACCAAGCTGAAGGACGTGGATGTAGCCATCCTCGCCACTCCTACCCGTTCCTGTCCAGAATACTCTGCCAAGATAGTGGCTCTCGGCATCAACACCGTCGACAGCTACGATATCCATACCGGCATCCTCGACTATCGTACCAGCCAGATGGAAAACTGCAAGAAGGCAGGCAAGGTGAGCGTCATTTCTGCCGGCTGGGATCCAGGTTCTGACTCAGTAGTGCGCGTGCTCATGGAAAGCCTTGCTCCTAAGGGTCTTACCTATACCAACTTCGGTCCTGGTATGAGCATGGGTCACTCTGTTTGCGTACGCAGCAAGCAGGGTGTCAAGGAGGCTCTCTCTGTCACCATCCCATTGGGCGAGGGCATTCACCGCCGCATGGTGTACGTAGAGTTGGAGGAAGGCGCCAAGCTCGAGGACGTAACTGCTGAGATTAAGGCCGACCCTTACTTCGCTCACGACGAGACCCACGTCTTTGCTGTAGCCTCAGTCGATGATGTCAAGGACATGGGCCATGGTGTGAACCTCGTTCGCAAGGGCGTTTCGGGCAAGACTCAGAACCAGCGTTTCGAGTTCAACATGAGCATCAACAACCCTGCTCTCACTGCTCAGGTATTGGTCAACGTGGCTCGCGCCACCTTCCGTCTGCAGCCAGGCTGCTACACCATGCCCGAGATTCCAGTCATCGACATGCTCCCCGGCACTCGCGAGGAAATTGTCGCCACACTCGTGTAAGATTGTTTTCAGCTAATATTCTGTTCCCCCTGCCCATCGGCAAAGAACATGAAACCCAAAAGAGGGTGCGTCACAGACTTATGACACACCCTCTTTTGCCTTTCGGCACCTGAACACATTATATATATTGTATGTGTGAGTTACTACTCATCACCAGCCATTATACCCTCTCACTCTCTATTTCCAACAATTTCATTGTTGGCTTGATATATTTCTTCATTATTTTCTATCTTTTTATTTATTATACACTACTTTCTTGCCGTTCACGATGTAGATCTCGCCCTTCTGAGGAGCAGCCACCTTGCGACCCATCAAGTCGAAGTAAACCTTAGGCTGTAGGTTGGCTTGGTCGTAAATGCCCTTGTAAGAGCCATCGCCGTTGATGCGGTCGATGCCCGTAGACTCACCATTCTCGAATACCATGCTGTAAACCTTGGCTTCGTCGAATCCGTCATCACCTCCACCGATTTCAGTAGAACTCAGGTCGAGATAAGCACTATAAGCACCCACCTTCAAGGTCGTATTGTCTGCCGCTACTGGGTGGAAGTTGCCATCGGTTTGGAGGATATAGCTGCCACCCTTAGCCACCATGCTTTCGAAGGTACCCTTCAAGAGGCTTCCATCGTTCTTAGGAGCAGTAACTGAAGATGAAGCATCCACATCGAATGTGATGACGCTCATATCATTCTTGCCTTCGAAGTCCACGCCTTCGAGATAGCGATGATATACGTAAGGCACTCCTGGCTCAATGCTCTTCGCCTCAGTCAAGGTAATCGTACCCTTGTTCTTATCTGCATTCTTCACCTGATAGAGTTTGTCGAAACCTGTGAAGCTGCCTGCTACGAGGCTACTGCCCACTGGCACACAGAGCGTGCCATATTCCGACGTCTTGTTGATGCTGACGTATGGCTTCACGGCTTGGCCTGCTTCGATTACTCTCGAGCAGTTCTTTGAAGCCCAATAAGCTGCGGGCGAGCAATAGAGCGTCGCCGAACAGTTACCAAACATATTCACACTTGCATAGAGTTTGCTCAGCCCCTCCAAAGAGAACTTATCTCCCAAATAAATTGCCTCAAGTTTTTGACATTTAAAAAACAAACTTGTGCTCTGAGTAACCAACTGAGTATCGAAATTAGACAAATCTAAGGATGTAAGGCTCATGCAGGAAAGAAACATACAAGCAATATCCTCAACCTTCGAAGTGTTAAATCCTGATAGATCCAAAGAGGTAAGTTTTTCGCACCTTTGGAATACAGCTTGCATATTCTTCACGTTCTCAGTATTGAAGTGAGACACATCGATATGTGTAAGACCTTTACATGATGAAAACATTCCGGTCATATATCTCACACGATGCATATCAAAATTTGAAACAGATAAGTTTGTCAAATTCCAACAACCAGAAAACATCCACATCATATCATTCACATTGCTTGTATCAAAACTTGAAACATTCAAGTATGTCAAATTATTACAACCAGAGAACATGTATGACATGCTAAAGACATTGTGAGTATCAAAAGTTTTCAAGTCTAAAGAAGTAAGACTTTTGCAGTTATAGAACATATGCCACATGTCTGTAACCATAGAAGTATTCAGATTCTCTATTCCATCAATCGCTTCCAACTTCTCACATTCCATAAACCAAGAATTGCAAGACGTAGGACGTGCAGACGCAAACGAGACATCAAATACAACTCTGACAATATCAGCTTTATGCTCAGTAATCCACCCAGGTTTCTGAGAGCGATTCATATCATACTCTCCATCGCCCAACTCGCCCTTCTCATCATAATAAAAGGTGAGAGACTTGACTGATTTGTCATATTTTGCCCATGCCTTCTTAGCAGTATAAGCACTCAATTCGCCCCCCCAGAGGAAAGCGATAAAGAGGACGAGGAGCGTCCTCCATACAATACTTTTACTTTTCTCCATGATTTATTTTTGTTTATAATTAATTCAAGCTATGCATCCACAACTCGTCTACTATTCTTGTGCAAACTTTCTTACATATATTCTCTCATTGCCATTATATATACTATAAATCCCAGGATGATGACGAAAGTCAGTCCGAGAAACAGATAGATATAATATCTTCCTCTCTTGATGAAATCACAGAAGCTGTAGCGAGCCTTGTAGTTTTCATCAAGATATATCCTGTAGTCTTGAACCATGGCATAGCCCATGACTATGGCGAATAAAAGAAGAAACAATGCCACTATGAAAATAGCCTGTTCCTCTTTCATGAGAGTCTCTATCATATTTCCCATGGCGCAAAAATAGTGTTTTTCTTCGGAAAAAGGTGTCCACTTCCCCCACTTAGGTGTCGCATTCCTACAAAAGTGTCTACTTGGTGGGGGAAGTAGACACCTAAGGCGTGATTTTATTGTATTTTCGCTCATTTGTACAAATTCGAGATAGCATACAATGGGTTAATGGCGATTCGCCTACCTGCTATCTTTCTCTTCATATCTTTACACTTTTAGACACATAAAACAGTCGGATTATTACACTTTTCGACACATACGACCAAATAAACATTGAGCATAAAGTGGAATATTAAGATATTTTAAAACAATAAGATACTGAGAAACTGAAATATGAGGAATAAAAGTACTGATTTTATTCATTCTATCCATCGTATTGAATAAAATCAGCACTTTTTATTCAATAGATGGATAGAATGAATATTTTTGTATCTTTGTCTCGGTTTAATCAATTCATCTGAAGAGAAATGAGAACAATTATCAGTAACCAGAAAAAGGAACGGGATATTCTGCTTTCCCGTCCTTACCTTACACGTCATACCAAATATGATGAGGATGAACTGTTGGCAAGCAAGCAAATCAAGTTGATAACGGGTCCCAGAAGAACTGGCAAATCGACAGAGGCTTTGCTGATGCTGAAAGGCAGGAACTTTGCTATCTGAATTTTGATGACGGCAAACTCCTGAGTGCATGGGACGATGATTTGGTTTGGGAAACATTACATGCCGTTTATCCCGACTTCGAGTATCTTCTGCTTGATGAGGTTCAAAATCTGGATGGTTGGCATTTATGGGGTTCCAAACTTTACCGCATGGGAATCAACATGGTTATTACGGGAAGCAACGCCAAATTGCTGAGTAGCGAAATGGCAACATTGCTCACAGGCAGATATATCCAAATAGAGATGCTGCCTTTCAGTCTTTCTGAATTCTTTATCTGGAACCACAGAAATCTTTCGGAAGTATCAGAGATGAAAGACAGCGCATCAGACCTCTCGCTTATTGCAGACTATCTGCACCATGGTGGCTATCCAGAGACTGTAGCAGCAAGAAGCCTGACCCAAAACTATCTCTCCACACTCTTTGATTCCATCATTTGGAAAGACATTGCCAAGCGTCATAAAGTACGCAATGTAGAGGATTTGAACAACCTGGCCATGTATCTGGTTTCTAACTTCTGCAATCCATTCAGTGCCAACGAACTGGCAGAAACGCTGGGATTTTCAAGCGTAGCAACCACCAAGAAGTTTATGGGATATTTAAGTGAGCCCTATCTCTTGTATTATCTGCCACGTTACAACAACAAGTTGAAAGTAATGAAGAAAGCTCCACAAAAAGTATATGTGGTTGACAATGGTTTTGTAGAAGCCAAGGCTTTTAGTGTGAGTGAGAACTTAGGCAGGTTATTGGAGAATCAGGTTTTTATAGAGTTGATTCGTAGGGGGTATCATGCAGAAACATCACTTTTCTATTATCGCTCCCGTAATGACAAGGAGACTGATTTTGTTACAAGGCAGGGTGCTCATGTAGAAAGTCTTATACAAGTATGTTATGACCTCTCATCCGAACGAACGCTCAAGCGGGAAGTAGATAGCATCATTGAATGTGCGGGGGAACTCAAATGCTCCAATCTGATCATTGTCACGATGAATGAGGAAAGAATAATTGAGAAAAATGGTTATAAGGTCAAGATTTTGCCTATATATAAGTTTTAATGAGCTGCAACACTGTGATACCGATTTGCTAACAAGGATTTTCTACCGATATGTTCTTAGTTCTTCTATCGGATAGCCACGCTTTTTTCTCCTAAAACACTTGCGAAACTTGAATCTTATAATATTTAAATAGGAGAAAAATTGGGCAAAGAAGCCCTTTTCTCCTCAAAAAACTATATATTTGCAAACAATTAAAACAATATCGCAAATGATATGAGAACAGAGGAGTCAGCATCCCGAGAAGCAGTTCCTGGTAACACCCATCGGTTGCGGCATTGCCAGCTTTGACCCAGAGGGCATCGCCCCACTGTTCAAGGAGGCAAAGGTGATAAAAAACATCACCTCCCCGAGAGTTTCTGGGAGGTGATGGAGTAAATGTCAAAAAGTACATATCGATGTAGCGAATGTTTCGCAAGTTGAGTCAATTATTTCACGTACTTCTTTCCATCCTTGATATAGATGCCGCTTTCTGGCTCCTGACTCAACTTGCGACCTTGCAAGTCGTAGATGCCATGCTGAGTATGCTCCTTTTCGATGTTTATATTCTCTATGCCAGTAGCATACCCCTCACCTATCACATAGATAGGCATGGCCTTAGCATCGGAAGACAAAGGTTCATCTGCACCTCCGAAAGGATTCTCGCGTATAGTTACATTCATGTACCAACTTTGTGGCGCAGGCACATCATCGTCAGTTCGCAAGACCAGTCCACCATCTTTTATGATGTAATTGATAGCATCCTCCGAGTTAGACGCAAGGTTTTTATTGGCTTGATAAACACCATTAAAAACATATTTTCTTGTCATACTCATACAATCGATAAATTTTTCCTTCGATGCAGAAAGTGTGACATCTGCCAACTCGATGGTCTTTTCTCCATCACTCTCACACATGATCAAGCTTGGATAGTTTGCTTTAGAGGAACCAGACTTCAACTTCTGGACGTTCAGTCGCGTAATAGTTTCATTGACCACTTCGATGTCCACTGGGGTTGCCACGTTTAAGCCATTGCTTGTCAACTGTTCAAGACTCATCCTAAATGGCACATAGAGTGATTGCCACTTGTAGGCATCGAATGTACGAATGTACTTGAAGTCAGCCACCTCAATATCTACTGGGCTATTATAAGCCTCGCCATCTGTGAGCGTCACTGCCTTGGCAGTGTACTTACCATCAGCGTAGGTCAGTTTCAGGTTGTTGCCAAGGATGCCACAGAAGTCTTTAATGTATTTTACACCTTCTTCTGGAGAGTTACATTCTACGCATACACCCCCATAGAGTCCATTGGCATCTGCTACAGTTGCCATCTGATAGTTGTGAGACAACTGGTCGCCATTCGGATTGTTTGCATATTCACCAATTTGGGTTGTCCCGTCGCAAGAGATGAGGGGTGCTTGATATACAGTATTGTCGCCAGTGGATTTCAAGACTGGGTAAGCGTCAGCATTGTCGCCCAACTTCTGATACCATACCAAGGTGCTTCCTTCGGTAGGAACAGATGTGGAACCGTTAAGAAGCCATGCCACCTCGCCGCTCTTTATCTGCTGTTGGGTGAATGCCTTGACCACGTCCGCTTCTTCCTTTCCGTCTTCGAAAGTCAGACTACCTCTACCAACTACTTTTTTAATATTTTCGGATGAATTATTCAGCAAAGCCTCCTTGTTGTAAGCTACAATGCCCTTTGCGGTTAGTGTACCTTCTACATAACCTATAATGATTCCTGGAACCTCATTCGTATTCGTCACATCTCCATAACTGAACACATTCTGGATACTGCAGTTAGCCACCGTTTGTCCTGCTATGCCACCGGTATACCAACCTGTGCTTGATATCTTGCCATAGTTGGCGCAATCTTCGATACTTGTTCCATAAGCATTCCCTATGATTCCACCAATAGAGGTATTATTGTTTTCAACGGTTCCATAATTGGTGCTGCGCCTGATGTTTCTTTCAATGCTACTACCTGCAATTCCGCCAACATTATCTGTGCCCTTCACGCTGGAGTGATTGTCGCAGTTTTCGAGATTTATTTTGGCATATCCAACAATACCGCCAGTAATTTGTTGTCCTATTACAGTACAATTGTTTGTGGTTTTAATACCCTTTATATGTGATAGAGCCCCGTATGCATATCCTGCCAAGATACCGGTGTAAGCTGTCTTCGTGTTTGTTGTGCTCACATTCTCCACCTTGGCATAGTCAAAGATAAGGTCTTGGATAGTTGCACCGTAAGTATAGCCGAAAAGCCCCACAAAGTTTTGTGCTGTCTTGATATAGAGATGTGAGATGGTATGTCCCTGACCGTCCATATTTCCACTCCAGCTATTATTGACATAGCCTATCGGAATCCAGCTCAAGAGTTCCTTGCCGTCTTCTGCCGCATGGCAGTAGTTCTTTAGGTCGATATCCGCCGTCAGCATGGCAGATGCCGAAGGGTGAGTAGTTTCCAGCTACTCCGCCTTCGTCCACGATAGTTCCGTTCACATAGTCACGGAACCACGCCAAATGGCAAGGTTTGGCTATCAGGTACACCCCATTTTCCTCTGAAGCTTCACAGCCACATAATGCTGGCAACGCTTGCAATAGCCATCCTCATTGTTGTCGTGTCCAAGGGCAGGATGCTCTGCGTCCGTTACATCAGTCAATTCCTTGGTCAATTGGCTGTCGGAATAAGTCTTAAGGCAGTCCTGGCATTGCCAATATTCCTTGGTTGCCGCCTCTGTACAAGTAGCGTCTGTTGCAACGTGGTGAATTATCGTTCCGTGTTGATACCTGATTGCTGAACTGGTAGGATTGTTGGTGAAACTTCCCCTCACCACCTCATTGGTTTTGCAATTTAAAGTCGTATTGTCAACATAAACCTGATGCTCCGAACCAATGACAGGATAGATGTCGTCATCATTAGCCAGATTTTGTCCCCATTTTGCTTTGCTCGAAGCGTTTTGCTGGAGCTGATAGGCAACAACACCGCTTTTCAGTTGGTCCTTTGTAAATCCTGTTGCGTTATCTTCTGAAGGCGTGCCATTTCCGAAGGCTTTTACAGTTTGTTCTTGGCCGTTTACAGTCAGCTTTGCGCCACTATAGTATGCACCATGCCTTCAGTAGCCCCCAAATAAGAATTGCCAAAACCATGCCTACCCTTTGTGTTTTGTTTGTGACACTGATGTTGCCATAGCTGAACACGTTCTGTATCTTGCCATTGTTTACAGAACCAGCCATGCCAGCAATATAATTTGTACCTTTTACACCTCCATAATTGGCGCAATCTTGGATTGTTCCGCTATCGAAATAGCCAACTAAGCCACCGACACCCAGACTTGATGCAGTTACATTTCCATAGTTGGCACAGGCGGTCATAGAATTACCTGTTCTACTTATTATACTGTAGTAGCCGCAAAGACCGCCGATATATTTTATTCCTTGTACCGTGGCGCAGTTCACACAGTTGTAGGCGTTACCATCAAGATAACCTGCAATACCGCCTGTATAGTTACCTCCTTTTATCTGGCAAGTATTTGATATTTTTATATTTTGAAGGGTGCTTCCCCCATATGCCTTACCAACCAAAACTCCTGCGTAATTGTTCGTATTTGTCACATTTGCATACTCAAAGGTTAGGTTCTTGATTGTACCTCCATAGGTATAACCGAAAAGTCCCATATTCACTTGGCTTGCATTGATATAAAGGTTGGTGATGGTCTTTCCATTTCCGTCGAAAGTGCCTTGGTATAGTTTATTAGAATTTCCAATAGGCACCCAACTCTGTTCGTCTATCTTTTTAGAGGCATCAGCCGCATGACAGAAGTCCTTTAGGTCTATGACCTCAACATTATCTGCAATCTTAGCGCAGATTTTTTTATTTCCGCCATTCACCTGATCGCGGAACCACGCTAATTCCTCAGCTTTGGTGATGATGTAAGGATTGCCTACTTTGCCATCACCTTTGGAAGGCTGCGTTTGTGCCCATGCCCCCCCATAAGGCATGAGGATAGCCATCACGAGCAGCAGCATCGTGAATAGCCTGTTTCTTTGTTTTTTGTTATTCATAACTGTAAATTATTAT
>ENA-OQER01000274-OQER01000274.1-human-gut-metagenome-genome-assembly--contig:-NODE-274-length-29256-cov-2.171204_pt1 | contig 29256 bp, 39 predicted proteins | sample MGYA00242797_ERZ504639 | MGnify/ENA primary metagenome ERZ504639 (study PRJEB26092, sample SAMD00036306) | human gut metagenome | host: Homo sapiens | study: EMG produced TPA metagenomics assembly of...
CCGGACTGGAGAGCAAGGCAGAGCATCTGGCAGACAAGCTGGTTCCGTATACACTTGCAGGAACCGCCCTTACCTGGCTCTTTACCAGAAATGTGACCAAGGCTCTCTCAGTGCTGATGGTAGATTTCTCCTGTGCACTGAAACTGGCAATGCCGGTATCCGTTCTTCTGCGATCCGCGAAGCCGGAAGCTTCAAGATCACGGTCAAGGGAGGTAAATTCCTGGAAGCAGTGGCAGAAGCAGACACCATCGTATTTGATAAGACCGGAACGCTTACCGAGGCGAAACCGATCGTTGCAAAAGTGATCTCCTTTAACGGATACAGTGAAGACGAGCTGCTTCGCATCGCAGCCTGCCTGGAGGAGCATTTCCCTCATTCTATGGCAAAAGCAGTGGTAAATGCAGCCAAAGAGCGGCATCTGGATCACGAAGAGATGCATACAAAGGTAGAGTATATCGTGGCACACGGTATTTCTACTACGATCGAAGGCAAAAAAGCTGTGATCGGAAGCCATCACTTCATTTTCGAGGATGAAAAGTGCACGATACCGGAAGGAATGGAAGACAGGTTTGAAAACCTGCCGGAAGAATATTCCCACCTGTATCTGGCAATCCAGAACGAGCTTGCAGCCGTGATCTGCATTGAAGATCCGCTCCGAAAAGAAGCAGCCCAGGTGGTTGAACAGCTGCGTGAAGCAGGACTTCCAAGATTGTTATGATGACCGGCGACAGTGACCGTACCGCAAAAGCAATCGCAAAACGTGTCGGTGTCGATGAATATTATTCCGAAGTACTTCCGGAAGATAAAGCAAACTTTGTTGAAAGGGAAAAACAGGCAGGACGCAAAGTCATTATGATCGGCGATGGCATCAACGATTCACCGGCACTGTCTGCGGCAGATGTCGGCATTGCGATCAGCGAAGGAGCAGAGATCGCAAGGGAAGTGGCAGATATCACTGTCGGTGCAGACGACCTCAAAGAGATCGTCAAACTCAAGAGACTGAGTGATGCACTGATGCAGCGTATCCGCAGGAACTACCGGATTATCGTCGGATTTAATACCGGACTGATCGTATGCGGCGTGACAGGCGTACTTCCGCCTACGACATCCGCACTGCTGCACAATACGTCTACGCTGGTGATCGGACTGCAGAGCATGAAGAATCTGCTGGATGAATCGGAATAAAAGAAACAACAGCTGAAAACAAGAAACAGAATACATGGCAGTTACATTTTCTATATCAAAGATATAACGGCCACCGTGTTCTGTTTTTTTAGTCGGAAAATCTCGTAGTATTCGTTATTTTTGAGAAAATAAATATTAATAAAAAATGTTTAATGAGAAAATGTATCAATAAAAACTAAAAAAAAGTTGTTGACAGCTAATAGACATTAGCATATACTAACCATGAAGAAAAAGAAAAGGAGCCTGTTTTGAGCTTACTTTTATAAAAAAGGGAGGTTGCAAATGATGCCTTTAACGATGGTGAACACAGGAGAACCGAGTGTGATCAAAAAGGTCGGTGGCAAAGAAGAAACCAGAAGATTTCTGGAGAAACTTGGATTTGTGCCAGGTGGAACCGTGACAGTTGTTTCTGAAATAGAAGGAAACCTGATCGTGAACGTAAAAGATTCCAGAGTTGCCATTGGCAAAGATATGGCCAACAAGATTATGGTCTGATGCAAAATGCTATCTCCGGAAAAATAAGAAAACAGAAAGGTAGGCAGAGATGAAAACATTAAGAGAAGTTGCCTGTGGACAGACTGTCACAGTAAAAAAGCTGAGCGGTGCTGGTCCGGTCAAAAGAAGGATCATGGACATGGGAATCACAAAAGGTGTCAGCATTTATGTAAGAAAAGTTGCACCACTTGGTGATCCGATCGAAGTAACCGTTCGCGGCTATGAATTATCTCTTAGAAAAGCAGATGCGGAAATGATTGAAGTAGAATAATTTTTTTACTCATGGATTAGATAGTACTAACATAAATAAGAGATACAAAATATAAATAAGCAAACGCAAATAAAAATAAGCTGTGTAAATCAGCTCTCGGAAAAATGAGCCGAAGGGTGATCTTTTTTTTGGGAAAGAGGAGGAAAGTATGTCAATTAAAATTGCATTGGCAGGAAATCCGAACTGTGGTAAGACTACACTGTTTAACGCACTGACAGGGTCTAACCAGTTCGTGGGAAACTGGCCTGGTGTAACCGTTGAGAAAAAGGAAGGTAAGCTCAAAGGCCATAAAGATGTAACCATTATGGACTTACCTGGTATTTATTCTCTGTCTCCATATACACTGGAGGAAGTGGTTGCCAGAAATTATCTGATCAACGAAAAACCGGATGCGATCATCAATATCGTAGACGGAACCAACATTGAGCGTAACCTGTATCTGTCCACACAGATTCTGGAACTCGGTATTCCGGTGATCATGGCGGTTAACATGATGGATATCGTTGAAAAATCCGGCGATAAGATCTATGTTGATAAACTGAGCAAAAAGATCGGCTGTGAGGTAGTTGAGATTTCCGCACTGAAAGGTATCGGAATCCAGAAAGCAGCAGAAAAAGCTGTCGCTCTGGCACAAAAGAACAAAACTTCCATTCCGGTTCATGAATTTACAAAAGATGCAGAGGACATCATTGAGAGAGTAGAAGACAAACTGGTCGGTGTTGTACCGGATGCACAGAGAAGATTCTTTGCGATCAAACTTCTGGAAAAAGATGATAAGATCCAGGATCAGATGAACACCAGTGTGGATGTATCCAAAGAGATCGCTGAGATGGAAGAAAAATTTGATGATGATACCGAAAGTATTATCACAAACGAGAGATATACTTACATATCTTCTATTATCGGAGAATGCTTAAAGAAAGACAGAAAAGAAAAACTGACTACTTCCGATAAGATTGATAAGATTGTAACAAACCGCTGGCTGGCACTGCCAATCTTTGCTGCAGTCATGTGCTGGTATACTTTGTATCGGTAACAACCGTTGGTGACATCGCAACAGGCTGGGCAAACGATGGTGTATTCGGTGATGGATGGCATCTGTTCGGTATCGGAACAGCGTCTACACAGAAGTTGCAGATGAATACACAGATGCAGAAACGATAGTAAATGGTTTCCTGGATTATGAAAGCGAGCAGGGCGTAGACGTAGAAAGCGTTCAGACAGCTCTGGATTCAGAAGCAGATGATTATGATCCGGCAGCAGCAAAAGCAGCTCTGACAGAGTTTGCAACAACCATTTCTGATGCAGATACAGCAACCTATTCTGTAGTAGATGAAGAGACAATGGCAGACGAAGAAGTAACTTCTACCGGTGCAGATTTCCAGGAAGCAGTAGCAACCATGGATAAATATGATTACACAGCTCCGGATCCGGCAGACTACGGCGTATGGATTCCAGGTATTCCGGTTCTGGTTGAGAATGTACTTGACAAAGTCGGCTGTGCAGAATGGCTGAGAGGTCTGATCCTGGATGGTATCGTAGCAGGTCTTGGTGCGGTTCTCGGATTCGTTCCGCAGATCCTGATCCTGTTCATCTTCCTGGCATTCCTGGAAGGATGCGGATACATGGCACGAGTTGCCTTCATCATGGACCGAGTGTTCCGCAAATTTGGTCTTTCCGGTAAGTCCTTTATCCCAATGCTGATCGGCTCCGGCTGTGGCGTTCCGGGTATCATGGCTTCCCGTACGATTGAAAATGAAAGAGACCGTCGTATGACGATCATGACAACAACCTTTATCCCATGTGGTGCAAAACTTCCGTTTATCGCCATGGTTGCAGGAGCAATCTTCGGTGGAGCATCCTGGGTAGCACCATCTGCATACTTCCTTGGTATCGCAGCGATCATCTGCTCTGGTATTATCCTGAAGAAAACAAAATGTTTGCAGGTGATCCGGCACCATTTGTAATGGAACTTCCGGCATACCATATGCCGACGATCGGAAGCGTTTTAAGAAGTATGTGGGAACGTGGCTGGTCATTTATTAAAAAAGCTGGTACGATTATTCTGGTATCTACCATCGCTGTATGGTTCACAACTTACTTCGGTGTCATGGACGGCAAATTCCAGATGCTTTCCGAAGACCAGATCGATTACAGTATTCTGGCTACGATCGGTAAAGCAATCTGCTGGATCTTCATTCCACAGGGATGGGGCAACTGGCAGGCAACCGTTGCATCTGTTACAGGTCTGGTTGCAAAAGAGAACATTGTTGGTACACTGGGTATCCTTTACGGAGGCGGAGACGCAAGCGTTTACGCAACCATGGGAGCAGCTTTCACAGCAGTAAGCGGATATTCCTTCCTGGCATTCAACCTGCTGTGTGCACCGTGCTTCGCAGCTATGGGTGCGATCAAACGTGAAATGAACAATACAAAATGGTTCTGGACAGCAGTCGGATATCAGTGCGGTTTTGCATATCTGGTATCTCTGGTTGTAAATCAGATCGGCGGACTGTTCACAGGAGCCGGATTCAGTATCTGGACGATTGTGGCGATCGCAGTTATTGTAGCATTCATTTACCTGCTGGCTCGTCCTTACAAAGAGAGTCAGACTCTGAACGTATCCGTAAAGACATCCAGGGCAAAATAAAGATTTTGCCGAAAGCCTGAAAGGAGGATTTTTTATGGGAACAGTTGTAGTTGGTATTATTGTGGCAGGAGTTGTAGCACTTGCTGTCCGCAGTATGGTACGCGATAAGAAAAACGGAAAATCCATTCAGTGCGGCGGAGACTGTAAGAATTGTGGCGGTCACTGCCATTAAGGGAGGGACGCTTGTGCCACAGAGAGAATATATCATCCGCAAGCTAAAGGAGCGTGGCTGCAGGATTACAAGACAGAGACTGATCATCCTGGATATCATCCTGCAGGAGGACTGCTCCTGCTGCAAGGAAATTTATTACAAAGCTTCCAGACAAGACACAAAGATTGGATTTGCAACGGTTTACCGTATGGTGAATATGTTGGAAGAAATCGGTGCCATCAGCAGAAAGAACATGTACAAAGTGGCATGTGAAGAACTGTGCGAAAATGGCAGCTGTGAAGCAGAAAAGAAAAAAAGCTGCAAACAGCTGCATCGTGGAACTGAGTGACCGCACAACGTACTGTCTCTCGGCAGAGAAACTGGACGCAGTATTTCAGGCAGGTCTAAAAGCGTGCGGATATATTGAAGATCAGGAAATAAAAAAAATAGCCTGGAATTCTGACATGTGTTGTGCCAGATAAAGGCGGAAAACGGACTGTTTCAGGATAGTCTTGGCAGTCCGTTTTTTTAAATCATAGGTTAGTTAAAACTAATTTAAGGTAGTTACAAGAAGCATCAGAGCAAGGATGTCATAAAACCAATCCTGTGCAAGCACGTCGTGGCTTCAGGCTTTTGACCCTGGCATCTTATAATTTTAAGAAAGATGGAGAGGATAAGAACATGAGTGTAGTGATTATTGGAGGAAACGAAAGAATGGTCTGTCAGTACGCTGACATCTGCAAATGCCATGGCTGCAAAGCAAAAGTCTTTGCAAAAGAGCATGGTTCAGTAAGAAAAAAAATCGGTTGCCCGGATCTTCTGATCCTGTTTACCAACACGGTATCACACAAAATGGTAAACACTGCGATCCAGGAAGCAAAACGGAACAACATTCCGGTTGCAAGGATCCACAGCAGCAGTGCAAGTGCACTGCACTCAGTACTGGAAGAACACTGCGTGGCAATGTAAAAAGGAGGTTTCTCATGCTGGAACGATATCTGATCGACACTGTTCGCCGACTCTGGCATCGGTGAAGACGGCAAATTTGTTTACCTGGTCTTTTGCACCGGAGGAAATGCCAGAGCAGCAGGTACGGTACTGGAATCAGGAATTACAGGCGAGGGGGATTTCACTTGTTGTCCTGAGAGTACAGAATCAGAAGGCACTGATGTATGTATGTCGCAAACAGAGACTGCAGGAGCGGCTCGATGATCAGGAAGTGCAGAACTTCCTTGGAAAATACGGCTATGTACAGAAAGATGCCGATTATGCATTGCAGAGACTGAAAGAGCGTCTTGCAAAAGCAGAAGGATTCCCACATGAGATTGGTGTGTTCCTTGACTATCCGCTGGAAGATGTGGTTGGTTTTATTGAGAACGCAGGCAGAATTACAAATGCTCCGGCTGCTGGAAGTATACTGCAATGAATGTGAAACAAGAAAACTTTTTGCAAAATACAAAAAATGCAGAGAAGTCTATCGAAGACTGTGGAAGCAGGGGCGGGACATCCGTACACTTACTGTCGCGTCATAAGACTGCAAACATGATTTTGCAGCAGATGCTTCGCAGATATTGTTAAAAAATGTCGGAGGGCAAAAGTCCGACAGCATGAAAAATATAAAGAAGAAAGAAGAGGAATAAAACATGAGCAAAGTAGCAGTTGTATATTGGAGTGGAACAGGAAACACAGAGATCATGGCAAATAAAGTAGCAGAAGGTGCAAAAGCAGGCGGAGCAGAAGTAGAAGTATTTGAAGCAGAAGGTTTCTCCGCTGATAAAATGGATGAGTTTGATGCAGTAGCATTCGGATGCCCGTCCATGGGATGCGAAGAACTGGAAGATACCATTTTTGAGCCGATGTTTGCTTCCTGCGAATCCAAACTCCAGGGCAAGAAGATTGCACTGTTTGTTCTTACGGATGGGGCGATGGAGAATGGATGCAGAACTGGGAAGAAACCTGCAAAAACGACGGTGCGTCCCTTGCATGTGACAGCGTGATCTGCAACGAAACACCGGATGATGAGGCAGAAGCAAACTGCGTCAACCTCGGAAAAGCACTGGCATAAGCAGAAACTGAAATTCATAAAACCGCAATAAGAAAAGAATGAAAACCTTCAGGCAGATGAAAAAACGGATGCTTTGGAGGTTTTTGTTATGGAGGCAAAACAAAGAACTTTGGCGGAAGTTCCCACAGTTGCGATACCGCTGTTTCCTGTGTTAGAATAATAAGATGATGCCAGGGGAGGATTGTGGGAGTACGAAGTACGGAACAATCCGTAGGCATCTTTATGTAAACATCAGATAGCAGAAGAAAGGGGAGCAGGCAGATGCGTCTTGAAAAAATACAGGCTTATTTAAAAGAGAAACAGTGGAACTACGAATACACGGAGGAGGACGGGCTTGGAAGCATTGATTTTGAGCACCGTGGACTGAGCTATCACATCTGGGAATTTGAGGATGGTGGATACGGTGCGGAGACAAATGTGCGTACCGTGGGAAGACAGGAAGACATCATGGGGAACTACGAACAGGAGATCATCGAAATCCTGAAAACCTGGTAAGATGAAAGGAACGGAAAATGTTTGAAATAGCACGGTAGATGTGCTATCCTACTGTCTATGGAGGTGAAAGCCATGAAATTAACAAAATTACTGGAAAGAGTAGAATATGAATGTATAAATGGCTCTGTAGATGTCGAGGTGGCAGATCTTGTCAATGACTCCAGAAAAGCAAAAGAAGGTTCTCTGTTTTTCTGCATCAAAGGAGCCGTTTCTGACGGACACAAATACGCAGCAGATGTGATCGCCAAAGGAGCAAAAGTTCTGGTCGTGCAGGATGAAGTAGAAGCTTTGAAGGATGTGACGGTGATCAAAGTGGCGGACAGCCGCTATGCGATGGCAATGATCTCAGCAGCATATTTTGATTATCCGGCGGAAAAATGAAAGTGATCGGTATCACCGGAACAAAAGGCAAGACCACGACCACGTATATGATCAGATCCATCCTGGAAAGTGCGGGACACAAAGTCGGACTGATCGGAACGATCGAGGCAATCATCGGAGAGGAGCATATCCCGGCGGCCAATACGACCCCGGAGTCCTACACCGTGCAGTCTTATTTTGACCGGATGGTAAAAGCAGGATGCGACTGTGTTGTGATGGAAGTATCTTCTCAGGGACTGATGCTGCACAGGACGGCAGGCATTCCGTTTGAGATTGGTATTTTCACGAACATTGAACCGGATCACATCGGACCGGCAGAACACGCAAGTTTTGAAGACTATATGCACTGCAAAGGGCTGCTGTTCCAGCAGTGTAAGCTTGGCATTGTCAATATGGATGACAAACATCTGGAGCAGGTGTTAAAAGGTCATACTTGCAGGATTGAGACATTTGGATTCTCAGAAAAAGCAGATCTTCGTGCCGAAAACACAAAACTGGTATCAAGACCGGGTTATCTTGGTATTGATTACACGGCGGAAGCAAAGGATTTCCATCTGGATGTCGAGATTGATATCCCGGGTAAATTCAGCGTCTACAACTCTCTGACAGCGATCGCAGTCTGCCGTCATTTCGGTGTTTCAAAAGAGGACATCTTAAAGGCACTGGCACAGGCGAAAAGTAAAAGGCCGTATTGAGATGATCAAAGTTTCCGATGATTTACGCTGATGATCGACTATGCCATAATGCCATGAGCCTTGAGAGCCTTTTGACGACATTAAAAGAATATCATCCAAAGAGACTGGTATGTCTGTTCGGGTGCGGCGGAAACCGTGCAAGATCAAGAAGATTTGAGATGGGAGAAGTCTCCGGAAGACTTGCGGATCTGACGATCATCACATCCGATAACCCACGTTTCGAGAAACCACTGGACATTATTGCGGACATCCGGACCGGCATCGAAAAAACGGATGGTAAATACATCGAGATACCGGATCGGAAAGAGGCGATCGCCTGGGCAATCCACCACGGTCAGAAGGGTGATGTCATCGTTCTTGCCGGAAAAGGACATGAAGATTACCAGGAGATCGAAGGCAAAAAATATCCGATGGATGAGCGTGTGCTGATCCGGGAGATTCTTGCGGAAGATGCAGCGAAAGGAAAGTAAGTGTCAGGAACAGAACAAGTACTTTACGCAAATGTGATCGTAGATATCAGCCACGAAAAGCTGGATAAGATTTTTCAGTACCGCGTGCGGATGTTCTGCGGATGCAGATTCATCCGGGAACAGCCGTTACGGTTCCATTTGGAAACGGCAACCGCAGGATACAGGGCTATGTGGTCAAACTGACGGACCGGACCGATTATCCGCCGGAAAAGATCAAAGAAATACAGGGAGTCTGTGCAGGTCAGACAGGCGTAGAAGGAAAGCTGATCGCACTGGCTGCGTGGATGCGGGATTATTATGGTTCCACGATGATCCAGGCATTAAAAGCAGTGCTTCCGGTCAAACAGAAAGTGGCACAGAAAGAACAGAAACAGATTCGTCTGCTACTGCCGGAAAAAGAAGCACGGGAAATGCTGCAGGTTCTGGAAAAGAAAAATCAGAAAGCCAGGGCAAGACTTTTAGATGCTTTGCTGGTGATTGCGAAGCAAAACGAAAAAGGCATGGCAGTTCTTTCCTGGGAGCGGGCAAAGGAGCAGTATGGCGTTACCATGCCGGTTGTACGGGCAATGGAAGAAAAGGGTATCGTAAAGCTGGAAAGCATGCGGATCTATCGCGATCCGCTGGATCTGATGATCTCCCGGTCCGATCAAAAGCAGGAAGAGGTAAAAATGCAGACAGGCAGAGACTTTTTTTTCTGAACGAAGAACAGCAGCTGGCAGTCCAAACGATTGTAAAAGAGTGGGATCAGAAAGATAAGTCTGTTTATCTGCTGCATGGTGTGACTGGGAGCGGAAAAACAGAAGTCTACATGGAACTGATCGATTTTGTGCGAAAACAGGGCAAACAGGCGATCTTTTTGATTCCGGAGATCGCTCTGACGTATCAGATGGTGTTGCGGTTTTACCAGCGGTTTGGAAGTCGTGTATCCATTCTGCATTCACGGATGTCAGCCGGAGAACGCTATGATCAGTACGAAAAAGCAAAAAATGGTGAAATTGACATTATGATCGGGCCAAGGTCGGCACTGTTCACACCATTTTCAAATCTTGGCATTATTATTATCGATGAGGAACACGAAGAGTCCTACAAAAGTGAGACGGTCCCTCGTTATCATGCAAGAGAAACAGCACAGAGACGGGCCGAAATGGAAGGTGCGAAGCTCATTCTGGGATCGGCAACCCCGTCGGTGGAGTCGTATTACCGGGCAGAAAAGGGAGAATATTGCCTGCTGGAGATGAAGAGGCGGGCGAACAGACAAAAGCTTCCGTATGTCTGGATTGGAGATATGCGAAACGAGATGCGGGAGGGCAACCGCAGTATTTTAAGCCGATATCTGCAAGAGCAGCTTGGGATGTGTCTCGAGAGGGGCAATCAGGCGATGCTGTTTTTAAACCGACGCGGTTATGCCGGTTTTGTGGCATGCCGTTCCTGCGGTACGGTGATCGGGTGTCCGCACTGCAACGTGTCCCTGTCACTTCACAAAAAAGGTACGGCAGGCGAAAAGCTGGTGTGTCATTACTGCGGCTATACACAGCCAAATCCACGCCTCTGTCCGTCCTGCACTTCTCCTTTTATCGGAAGTTTTCAGGTGGGGACACAGCAGGTAGTAAGCCAGGTGCAGCGTATGTTTCCGAAGGCACGTATTTTGCGTATGGATGCTGATACGACCAGAGGGAAAGACGGACATCATAAAATTTTAGAGACCTTTGCAAAAGGCGGAGCCGATATTCTGGTCGGGACGCAGATGATTGTCAAAGGGCATGATTTTGCAGATGTCACGCTGGTCGGGGCACTGGCAGCGGATCTGTCGCTCCACATGAGCGATTACCGGGCAGCCGAGCGGACCTTTCAGCTGCTGACGCAGGCGCGGACGTGCCGGCAGAGGTGAAAAAACGGGAAGTGTCGTGATCCAGACTTATGAGCCGGATCATTACAGTATAAAAGCGGCGGCAGCTCAGGATTATCAGGCTTTTTATGAAGAAGAGATCCTGTACCGCAGCCTGATGGATTATCCGCCGGTCGGCGGTATGCTTGCCCTGCACGGACAGGGGGAGGATGAAGTTACCTTCAGATGGCGATGGAATATCTGAAAAATACCTGGATGTACTGGCGAAGAAAACACAGGCAAGAGTGATCGGACCGGCAGATGAAAGCGTTTCGAAAGTTGCGGATATTTACAGAAAAGTAATCTATGTAAGGCATGGGCGAAAAGAAGTGCTGGATCAGATCAAAGAGCGGACAGAACAATATATTGAAATAAACAGAGGTTTTGATAAAATTACCATTCAGTATGACAGAGATTAGAGAAAGCGGAGGATAAAAGAGATGGCAACCAGAACAATAAGGACAATCGGAGACGATGTACTGACGAAGTATGTAAAGAAGTAAAAGAAGTAACGCCAAAAACAAAAGAACTGATCGATGATATGTTTGAGACGATGTACGATGCCATGGGCGTCGGACTTGCAGCAAACCAGGTCGGCATGCTGAAAAGAATCGTAGTTATCGACTGCGGGGATGATCCACACGTATTGATCAATCCGGTGATCATCGAGACAGCCGGAGAGCAGAGAGGTTATGAGGGATGCTTAAGCGTTCCGGGAAAAACGGGGGTCGTTACAAGGCCTGATTATGCGAAAGTAAAAGCATATGATGAAGATATGAATGAATTTATTCTGGAGGGCGAAGGACTTCTGGCCCGTGCCATCTGTCACGAATGCGAACATCTGGATGGGCATATGTATGTAGAAAAAGTAGAGGGCGAATTAGAAGATGTCGCTCCTTATGATGAAGAAGAGTGATGAAAATATAGTAAAAAAGAAACAGGAGGCGATAAGATGAAGATCATATATATGGGAACACCGGATTTTGCGGTTGAGGCACTGGAAGCCCTGGCTTCATCCAGACATGAAGTGACCGCGGTCTTTACACAGCCGGATAAGCCAAAGGGACGCGGAAAAGCGATGCAGTTTACGCCGGTCAAAGAAGTGGCACTCCGGGAGAATATTCCGGTCTATCAGCCGAAAAAGGTAAGAGATCCGGAAGTGATCCAAAAGATCCGGGAACTTGCACCGGATGTACTGGTTGTTGTGGCGTTTGGACAGATCATACCACAGGAGATCCTAGACATCGCACCGTATGGCTGCATCAATGTGCATGGTTCACTTTTACCGAAATATCGCGGAGCTGCTCCGATCCAGTGGGCGGTGATCGACGGTGAAAAGGAATCCGGCGTGACAACCATGCAGATGGATGCCGGACTGGATACCGGTGATATGCTGCTGAAAACCGTCGTGCCACTCGATGAAAAAGAAACGGGAGGAAGTCTGTTTGACAAACTGAGCAAAGCAGGGCAGATCTGCTTCTTAAGACGCTTGATGCACTGGAAAATGGCACGGTTACCCCGCAGAAACAGGGTGAGTCGCCGACCGCTTATGCAAAAATGCTGACCAAAGATATGGGAGCGATCGACTGGAACCGCCCGGCGAAAGAGCTGGAACGTCTGATCCGCGGACTGAATCCGTGGCCGAGTGCCTATACGAAACTAAACGGTAAGACCTGAAAATCTGGGCAGCAGATGTATGTGGGCAGACCGGTGAAAAAGCACAGCCCGGAACGGTGCTGAAAGCAGAAAAAGACGAGTTCCTGATCCAGACAGGAGAAAAGATCCTGTCCGTGAAAGAACTTCAGTTAGAAGGTAAGAAACGTATGGACACGGCAGCCTTCCTTCGCGGCTGTCATCTTGAGAAAGGGATGATTTATAATGTATGGATGGTATTATGATCCGACTTTTATACTTGTTTTTGCGGGGCTGATCCTGACGCTGATCGCATCGGCAGGCGTGAAAAGCACCTTTGCAAGGTATTCACGCGTTCGCTGTATGGCAGGCTATACCGGTGCACAGGCGGCACAGGAAGTGCTCCGCATCAGCGGTATCTATGATGTCCGCATTGAGCGTGTGGCAGGAGAGCTGACTGATCATTATGATCCGAGGGCAAAAGTGCTGCGTCTTTCAGACAGCACCTATGGCTCCAATTCCGTTGCGGCAGTATGTGTGGCAGCACATGAGTGTGGTCATGCAATCCAGCATCAGAAAGGATATGGACCTCTGGTACTTCGAAGCACACTGGTTCCGGCAGCCAACATCGGTTCCAGTCTTTCCTGGCCGATTTTTGTTGCAGGCTGATCTTCAGCATGCGTCCGCTTCTGATGCTCGGTATTCTTCTGTTTGGACTGGCTGTGATCTTTCAGCTTGTGACACTGCCGGTTGAGTTCAACGCATCCAGCCGTGCGATCAGGATCCTTGAGGGAAACGGAATGCTTGGAGAAAGTGAGATCACAGGAGCAAAAAAAGTGCTCAGAGCGGCAGCTATGACTTATGTAGCAAGTCTTGCATCATCCATACTGCAGCTGCTGCGTCTTGTCATTTTAGCAGGAGGAAACAGAAGAGATGATTAATCTTAGAGAAATTATCCTCGGTGCACTGATGGATATCGTGGAAGAAGAGCAGTACAGCCATATCGTGCTCAAGGATGTGCTGGAAAAATATCAGTACCTGGACAAACGTGACCGGGCATTTATTACGCGTGTGACCGAGGGCACGCTGGAAAATATGCTCCAGATGGATTATATCATTGAGCGTTTTTCAAAAGTAAAAGTGGAAAATATGAAACCGGTGATCCGCAACATCCTGCGTATGTCGGTTTATCAGTAAAATATATGGACAGTGTACCGGATTCTGCTGTCTGTAACGAAGGCGTGCGTCTGGCACAGAAACGAGGATTTTATCAGCTCAAAGGTTTTGTGAACGGCGTTCTTCGAAGTGTTGCAAGAAATCTGGACAAAGTGGAATATCCTTCAAAAGAAAAACAGCCGTTGCTTTATCTTTCAGTCACCTATTCCATGCCGGAATGGATCGTAAAGAGCTGGTGTGAACTCTACGGCTTTGATGCAGTGGAGAAGATCTGCCAGGATATGCATGAAGAAAAACCGACTTCGATCCGCTGTAATCTGGATAAAACAGAAAAAGAGCAGATTATCGAGAGCCTCAAAGAGCAGGGGATCCAGGTAGAGCAGAGTCCGTATCTGGACTATGCACTCGGCATCCGCGGCTATAATTACATGAAAGCGGTGCTTGCCTTTAAACGCGGTTGGTTCCAGGTGCAGGATGTCAGCTCCATGCTGGTTTCTGAGATTGCAGCACCGAAATGGGGCGACTACTGCATTGATGTCTGTGCCGCACCGGGAGGCAAAAGCCTTCACCTTGCAGATATGCTGCACGGAAGCGGTCATGTGGAGGCAAGAGATATCACCGACTACAAGTCCGGCTGATGCAGGAAAATATTGAGCGTATCGGCGTGATCAATATGTCTGCGACCCTGCAGGATGCGACCGTTTTTGATCCGGAATCCGTGGAGCGTGCGGATATTCTGCTGGCAGATGTGCCTTGCTCCGGACTTGGCGTGATCGGCAAAAAGGCGGACATCCGCTACAAGATGACACCGGCAAAACAGACGGAGATCATCAAACTGCAGCGTAAGATCCTCGATACGGTCTGGAAGTATGTCAAAGTGGGCGGAACATTGATTTACAGTACCTGTACGATCGGGGCAGAAGAAAATCAGTACAACGTCAAATGGTTTCTGGAAAATTATCCGTTTGTGCTGGAAAGCATTGATCCGTACATCTGCGACGAGCTGAAGGGTAAGACAACCAGTGCCGGATATCTTCAGCTTCTGCCCGGCATACATAAATCAGACGGATTTTTCATTGCACGCCTGAAACGCGTAAAGTAGGAGTGTGGCATGGAAAAAACAGATATCAAATCATTGGATTATGACGAACTGAAAGATTTTTTTGTCAGCATCGGCGAAAAGCCGTTCCGGGCAAAGCAGGTCTATCAGTGGATGCATGAAAACAGGCGGATGGTTTTGAAGAGATGACCAATCTCTCAAAAAGTCTGCGGGAAAAACTGGAAGAAACCTGTGAATATACCTGCCTTGAGAACGTACAGACGCTGGTTTCCGAACTGGACGGAACGAGAAAATATCTGTTCCGCCTTTCGGACGGCTATGTGGTCGAGAGTGTGCTGATGCGTTACCAGCACGGCAATTCGGTGTGCATTTCCACGCAGGTCGGCTGCCGCATGGGATGCCGTTTCTGTGCCTCCACGATCGGAGGAAAGACAAGAGATCTGACGGCGGGAGATGCTCGATCAGATCTACCGTATCCAGAAAGACATCGGGGAGCGGGTATCCAACCTGGTGATGATGGGTACCGGAGAGCCACTGGATAATTACGACAATGCGGTAAAATTTATTCGGATGCTGAGTGATGAACACGGACTGAATATCAGCCAGCGAAACATTACCTTATCAACCTGCGGGATCGTGCCGCGGATGCGTCAGCTTGCAGATGAAGGATTTCAGATCACACTGGCACTTTCGCTCCACGCACCGAATCAGGAAAAACGAAAAGCACTGCTTCCGATCGCCGGAAAATATGAGATCCATGAGGCGGTGGATGCCTGCAGGTATTATTATGAAAAGACCGGACGTCGCATCACGTTTGAGTACAGCCTTGTTGGCGGACAGAATGATTCAAAAGAAGATGCAAAGCAGCTTTACGAACTGATCCATGCATCAACTGCCATGTGAATCTGATTCCGGTCAATCCGGTAAAAGAACGTTCTTATGTGCAGTCGGAACGAAAAGTGATTGTGGAGTTCAAAAATAAACTTGAAAATTGCGGAATAAATGTTACTATTAGAAGAGAAATGGGACGTGATATTGGCGGTGCTTGTGGACAACTTAGGAAAAGTTATATGGATAAAGAAAAAAAGGAGTAAAGGCATGAGATCATGCTGTGTTACAGATGTAGGGCAGAAAAGAACCACGAACCAGGATTTTGTGTTTGCTTCTGACACTCCGGTAGGACCATTGCCGAACCTTCTGATCGTTGCGGACGGTATGGGAGGACATCAGGCAGGCGATATGGCATCCCGCTATGCGGCCGAAGTGATCGTCAGTCATATTAAAAGAAGCAGAGAACGAAATCCGATCCGTGTACTTCGAAGTGCAATTGAAACAGCAAACGAAAGAGTGCTGGAAAAGGCAGCAGAAGACGAAGAACTGAGCGGTATGGGTACGACCGTCGTAGCCGCAACCGTGGTTGAAAATTACCTTTATGTTGCAAATGTAGGAGACAGCAGACTGTATCTGATACGGGATCACATCAGACAGATCACCAGAGACCATTCTCTGGTAGGAGAGATGGTGCGGGCGGGCGAGTTAAGCCCGGAGCAGGCGAGAAATCACCCGAACAAGAATATCATCACCAGAGCAGTCGGTGCAGGACAAAAACTGGAGATTGACTTTTTTGACGAGGACTTAAGAAAAGGCGATATCCTGCTCTTATGTTCCGACGGACTGAGCAACATGGTAGAAGATGAGGAAATCGAAAAAATAATCAAAAGCGGCAGAGAGCTGCCGAAGATCGCCATGGACCTGATCGAACGGGCAAATCGCAATGGCGGCAAGGACAATATCGCGGTTGTACTGGCACAGCCGCTGACAGGTGAGGTGGAGCAATGTTAAAAGAAGGCATGTTTATCCAGGATCGATATGAGATCATCAGCAAGATCGGTTCCGGCGGTATGGCAGATGTATATAAGGCAAAAGACCATACACTGAACCGCTTTGTTGCAGTGAAAGTATTGAAACCTGAATTCCGAAAAGATAAGGGATTTATCACGAAATTCCGTGTGGAGCACAGTCTGCGGCAGGACTGGCACATCCGAATATTGTAAATGTCTATGATGTAGGTGAAGACAACGGTATCAGTTTCATTGTCATGGAGCTGGTAGAAGGGATCACCTTAAAAGAATATATCGAGAAAAAGGGAAGACTCGCAGTGCGGGAAGCGACCAGCATTGCGATCCAGGTATCGATGGGGCTGCAGGCGGCACACAACAACGGCATCGTTCATCGTGATGTCAAACCGCAGAATATCATCATCTCCACAGATGGAAAAGTAAAAGTCACGGATTTTGGTATCGCAAGAGTGGCGACATCCAATACGATCAGTTCCAATGTTATGGGCTCGGTACACTACAGTTCACCGGAGCAGGCAAGAGGCGGTTACAGTGACTACAAGAGTGACATCTATTCGCTTGGTATCACGATGTATGAGATGCTGACCGGTCATGTACCGTTCGACGGTGACACGACGGTCGCCATTGCACTGAAACATCTGCAGGAGGAGATCCAGTCACCGCGTAAATATGTGCCGGAACTGCCGAAAAGTACGGTACAGATCATCTATAAATGTACGCAGAAAAGCCCGGATCGACGATACAGTGACATGGAAGAGCTGATCAGTGACTTAAAGGAGTCTCTGGTCAACCCGGAAGGTGACTTTGTAAAGATTGCACCGCTTGACAGCCGTGCACATACCGTGATCGTCTCTCAGGATGAGCTGAACAAGATCAAAGAAGGACGCAATGAGATGCAGCAGGCAGAAGAGCCTTATCCTGCAAATCAGGAACCGGTCAATACCGGCATGCCAAATCCTCAGAACCCGCAGAATATGGGAAATCCGCAGAATATGCAGGGCAGAGGACAGCAGTATGCAAACAATGGATATCAGAATCCGCAGAATTATGCCGGCGGATATTATCAGCCGGAAGAGCCGCAGGAGCCGGAAGTCAATCCGAAACTGGAGAAATTCATGACGATCGGCAGCATTGTCGCAGGCGTTCTGATCCTGGCAATTTTTCTGGCACTGGTCGGAAGTGCGACCGGATTGTTTGACCTTGGATTTTTGGCAGGCGGAAGCAACAAGAAGCAGACAGAGACAACGACCGCAACTGAGACGACACAGATCTCCGGTCAGGTCGAAGTGCCGAGCATCCTTGGCAAAACAGAAGCAGAGGCAAAAGAAATGCTGGCAGATACTGGTCTTGGGCTTGAGTATGCCGGAGAAGAACCGTCTACCGATTATGACAAGGGTCAGATCATGGCTCAGCAGCCGGTAAAGGGCGAGATGGTTGATAAAAATACGACCATTTCTTACACGGTAAGTACCGGAAGCGACAAGATCACCCTGCCGGATCTGGAGAATGAGTCAGCAGACGATGCGAAAGCAGCACTGGAAAAGCTGGGGCTGAAATGTGACCAGCAGGAAGTGTATGATATTTCCATCGCCCAGGGACATGTCAGTTATACAAGTCCGGGAGCAGGACAGGAAGTTGCCCCGAATTCTACCGTTACACTTTACATCAGCAACGGCGGAGACGGAAGTGTCGACAGTTCGATCCTGCATCGGACACGGAAACGGATACGGATACGGAAACACAGGAGACCGTCAAAGAGACGAAAAAAGAAACGGAATCCAAAGAGACCAGTGCAAAGGCAGAATATTCCACCGATGTAAAGCTTTATGCACCGCAGGACTACAACGATGAGAAAGTCCGCATTGAGCTGGTGCAGGACGGCAAGACAACGACTCTGGTGGACGGAGAAGTGGTTGAGTTCCCGTACAGCCTGAAAATGACATCTGATTCTGGTAGCAGTGCAACTGCGTATGTTTATGTGCTGGATGACGATGGAAATATATTGAAAAAAGTAGAATATGAAGGCGTGCCGTTCAGCAAATAGCGGTGTGCAGAATACGGAGTTTCATGCAGGGAAAGATTATAAAAGGAATTGCCGGGTTTTATTATGTCCATATCGCCGGAAAAGGCGTGTATGAGTGTAAAGCAAAGGGTATTTTCCGGAAAAATAAAATAAAACCGCTGGTCGGAGATGATGTGGTGATCGATATCCTGGACGAAGAAAAAAGAGAAGGAAATATCCGGGATATCCTTGCCAGGAAAAATGCACTGATCCGTCCGGCCGTTGCAAATGTAGATCAGGCGATGGTCATTTTTGCAATCAGCAGGCCGGCTCCGAATTTGAGTCTTCTGGATCGTTTCCTGATCTCAATGGAGCGTCAGAATGTACCGGTCGTTGTCTGTTTTAACAAAAGTGATATCGCAGAGCCGCAAGAGGCGGCAAGACTTCAGGAGATTTATGAAAACTGTGGCTGTCAGGTTCTTTTACCAGTGTAAAAGAGCAGGCAGGGACAGAACAGATACGGGAGCTTTTGAAAGATAAAACGACCGTTGTTGCCGGCCCGTCCGGTGTCGGCAAGTCATCGATGATCAACTTCTCTATCCGAAGGCAGAGATGATGGTCGGTGAGATCAGTCAGAAGATCGACCGTGGCAAGCATACAACACGTCATTCTGAACTGTTCTCCATCGGTGACAACACGTATCTGATGGATACGCCCGGATTCAGTTCGTTGTATCTTACCGATTTTGAAAAAGAAGATTTAAAAGAATATTTCGCAGAGTTTCGAAAATATGAGCCATACTGTCGTTTTCAGGGCTGTATGCATTTGAGTGAACCTGACTGTGGTGTAAAAGAAGCACTGGCAGAAGGAAAGATCAGTTCCATACGCTACGAAAGCTATAAAGAACTGTATGAAGAACTGAAACAAAAAAGGAGGTACTGATTTTTATGAAGTACGAATTATCACCGTCTATTCTTTCCGCAGATTTTGCAAGACTGGGAGAGGAAATAAAGGCAGTTGAGCAGACAGGCGTAAACTATCTTCATATTGATGTGATGGACGGTATGTTTGTACCGAGCATTTCATTTGGATTCCCGATCATCAAATCCATCCGGAAAATGAGCAATATGGTATTTGACGTCCATCTGATGGTAGAACAGCCGGAGCGTTATATCGAAGAGACAGCGGCAAGCGGGGCGGATATCATCACGATCCATGCAGAGGCCTGCAAACATCCGGACCGTGCGATCGAGCAGATCCATCAGCTGGGAAAGAAAGCCGGTATTGCACTGAACCCTTCTACTTCTCTGCATGAGCTGGATTACCTTCTGGAGAAAGTGGACATGGTACTTCTGATGACCTAAATCCTGGATTTGGAAACCAGAAATACATTCCGTACTGCACCGGAAAGGTGAAAGAGCTGCGTACCATGATCGAAGAGCGGGGACTTCAGACCGATATTGAAGTTGACGGCGGCATCAACGCTGCGACGATCGATGCTGTTTTAGAGGCAGGAGCCAACATCCTGGTAGCCGGATCGGCTGTTTTTGGCAAAGAAACGGCAAAAAAATGCAGAAAAATACCAGAAACTGCTGGCAGATTATCAGGAGAATCACAAATGAAGCGGGCAGTGATCATAAGCGGGGGCAAAATTCAGACTGATTTTGCCCTTGCTTTTTTGAGGACACAGACCTGGAATTACGTGATCGGGGCAGATAAGGGAGTGATCTTCTGTCACAAAAACCAGATCATGCCCACACACATTGTCGGAGACTTTGATTCGGCTGGCGAGACGGAATACGAGTATTTTCAGAAAAATACCGACGTTCCGATCAAAAGGCTCAATCCGGTCAAAGATTATACAGACACCGATGTGGCTCTTCGTCTGGCACTGGAACTTGGGGCAGAAGAAATTACGATCCTTGGCGGAACCGGGGCACGCATCGACCATACCGCTGCCAATGTACGGATCCTGTTTCTTGCTCTGCAAAAGGTGTGCGGGCATATCTTCTGGATGAACACAACAAAATGTGGCTGACGGATCATGCAGTATCCATAAAAAAAGAGGAACAGTTCGGCAAATATCTTTCTTTGTTTGCATGGGAGGTGCAGTGAAAGATCTGACGCTGCAGGGTGTTTTTTATCCGCTTGATCATTATCTTCTGGAGGGAATGGATCCGCTCTGCGTAAGCAATGAGATTACAGAAGAGGCATGTCGGATCAACTTTCGGAAGGGGTTCTGTTGGTGATCGAGTCGAAAGACTGATATCCTGTCGAAAAAGGTCGAATAACGAAGAAAAACAGTAAAATTTTGTCGATGAGTTCTTTTTCTGGGGACTTGCAATCAGGAGGTTTACTGTGTTACACTGTTGGTGCTGATAAAGAGCAAAATGTCATTTACATAAAGAGAGGAAATTACAAATGAAACTTGGTATTGTAGGATTGCCAAACGTAGGAAAAGTACACTGTTTAATTCTTTAACAAAGGCGGGAGCAGAGTCCGCAAATTATCCGTTCTGTACGATCGACCCGAATGTCGGTATCGTAACCGTTCCGGATGAAAGGCTGAATCTTTTAGCAGATCTGTATCACTCAGCAAAAGTGACACCGGCTGTGATCGAGTTTGTAGATATCGCAGGTCTGGTAAAAGGAGCATCCAAAGGAGAGGGACTTGGAAATCAGTTCCTGGCAAATATCCGTGAGGTTGATGCGATCGTGCATGTTGTCCGCTGCTTTGAGGATACCAATGTGATCCATGTAGACGGAAGCGTAGATCCGACAAGAGATATTGATACGATCAACCTGGAGCTGATCTTTTCTGATATCGAGATCCTGGAGAGAAGGATCGCAAAGAGCAGCAGAGGTGCAAGAAATGATAAGAAGCTTGCAAAAGAAGTGGATTTCCTGCAGAGATTAAAAGCATATCTGGAAGAAGGGAATCTGGCGATCGGATTTGAACTTCAGGATGAGGATGAGGAAGCATGGTTTGCAGAGTACAATCTTCTGACTGCAAAACCGGTGATCTATGCGGCAAACGTATCGGAAGATGATCTGGCAGATGATGGAGCATCCAACGCTTATGTGCAGGCAGTCCGGGATTTTGCAGCTAAGAACGGCAGTGAAGTATTTGTGATCTGTGCACAGATCGAGCAGGAGATTTCTGAACTGGATGAGGATGAAAGAAAAATGTTCCTCGAAGATCTGGGATTAAAAGAGTCCGGACTGGAGAAACTGATCAAAGCAAGCTACAGTCTGTTAGGCCTGATCAGTTACCTGACTGCAGGTGAGACGGAGACAAGAGCCTGGACGATCAAAAAAGGAACAAAGGCACCGCAGGCGGCAGGCAAGATCCATTCCGATTTTGAACGTGGATTCATCCGTGCCGAGGTAGTCAATTATCAGGATCTTCTGGATTGCGGAAGCTATTCTGCAGCAAAAGAAAAAGGACTGGTAGGACTGGAAGGCAAAGATTACGTAGTCAAAGACGGAGATGTTGTTCTGTTCCGCTTCAATGTATAATTGGAAAAATAAAGAGGTGATGTTATGAATGCATCCATAAATTTTCCAAATCTTGGGATTCATTTATCAAATGTCGGAAAGTCGATCAGCATCGGTGGCTTTGAGATTGCCTATTACGGTATGATCATCGCATGCGGAATGATTCTGGGTCTGTGGCATTGCCATGTGGGTGGCGAAGAAAACAAACCAGAATCCGGATCAGTATTTTGATGTGGCACTCTATGCGATCCCGATCGCACTGATCGGGGCGAGAGCTTATTATGTTATCTTTTCCTGGGATCAGTTAACGAACAATCTGATCCACATTCTGTATTTCCGGGAAGGCGGACTGGCGATATTCGGCGGTGTGATCGCGGCAGTGATTACATTTTATGTATATGTAAAAATAAAAAAACAAAATTTCTGGCTGATGGCAGACACCGCATGTGTCGGGCTGGTTTTGGGACAGATCATCGGTCGCTGGGGTAACTTTTTCAACCGAGAGGCTTTCGGCGGCTATGCAAATGGTCTGTTTGCGATGCAGCTGCCACTGAATGCCGTACGCAGTTCCGATGTCACGCAGGAGATGATGGAGCACCTGCAGACGATCGACGGCGTACAGTATATTCAGGTGCACCCGACGTTCTTATACGAAAGCATTTGGAATATTGGCGTTCTGCTGCTACTGTTGCTTTTTACAAAGCATAAGAAATTTGACGGCGAGATATTTTTACTTTATCTTGCAGGCTACGGAATCGGAAGATTCTGGATTGAGGGACTCCGTACGGATCAGCTTCTGCTTCCGGGGATCAAACTTCCGGTATCGCAGGTGCTTTCCGCAGTGGTAGCCATTGTCTCCATCGCAGTAATATTGATTCAACGAAAAAGATGCACGGCAAAAAAAACCGTGTAAAAGCACAGAAAGATTGAGGGATGTACGATGAGTAAAATGAACGAAATACGCAGCGAAGTGGAAAAAATCAAAGAAAGTATTGAGTGTGAGCGAAGAAAACTGGATGAGATCATCCTGTCCGGAAACGCCGAAGAGATCTATCGTCAGAATATCAAAGTCGATCAGCTGATCGAGCAGTATATTGACCTGGCTCAGGTGTAAGGATAGCTGAAATGAAAAAGATTAAGAAAGGCTGGAATATATAAAAGATATTCCGGCTTTTTTGTTTGGTGTACGGAAATGTAAGAAAAATTTTCTGTGACCCCAACATCATATAAAATGCCAGGCGAAGTATTTCAGGATATTTTCAGCTAAAATTCACATGACAAACAAAAATACCTGTGGTAGAATGAAAATATTAGTAAAAAACAACAAAGAGAGAGTAAAAAATCAGGAGGCGGAAATGAAAAAAAGTACAAAAATTGTTAAAGAGGAGTCTTGCCACCGGGCTGGCATTGGTGATGATCGTTTCCAGTATGACGATCGTTCCGGGATCGTGGCAGGTCCATGCAGCAGAGGCATCGGGCAGATGGGATTTCAAATGCAGACGAGCTGAAAAAAATAGGCAAAGACAAGGACTATCCGATGGACGGGGACTATGTGCTCACCGATGATATCGATCTTTCCGGCAGTGACTGGACACCGATCGGAGGAAGCGGCGGCAGTCAGTATGCCCTCGTTTCCGGTGAACGTGTTTTTAACGGTACGTTTGACGGAGCCGGTCATGTGATCTCCGGGCTTACGATCCAGTGTGACGGATCAAACAACAGCGGTTACCGCATCAGTCAGTCCGGACTGTTTGCAATGCTCGGAAGTGATGATGCATCGGATTATGCGGAAGTGAAAAATATTGTATTTACAGACGTATCCATCAGCATAATCTTGCGGCGGAGATACGATCGGCACGCTGGCAGCAGATGCCGACGGATTTGTAAAGATCGACAACGTTGCTGTGCTGGGTGGCAGCATCGAAGTGACGGCAAACAACGGCGGTGACCTGATCGGCGTAGGCGGTATCATTGGTCAGTCACGCAATAACACGGCAGGTGTACATATGAGCAACCTTTACAATGCGGCTTCTGTCAATGTGACATCTGCAGTTTCCACACCACCGGTGCGGTGTGGCGGCATCATCGGAAGGATTTATCAGGGTGGTGAGATCGGAAGCCTTACTTCCTGTCTGAATATCGGAACTGTGACATACAAAGGTTCCGGCGGTTATGCGATCAATGGCTACAGCCAGAATACAGCAGCGTCCTCCAACACAGCAAATATTACAGGTTGTTATTATCTGGAAGGCAGCGGAATTGCCTATACGGAGGGCGGTTCCGTCAGTGAAAGTGACCTGAAAAGTGAAGCACTGGCAGAAAAACTTGGTGCGGATTACTGGTATATTTCCAAATCCGGTCAGGTTATGCCAAAAGTTACGGACGGAAAAGTAGTGGTGCCGATCCCGTCACCGATGTTTGCGGACGGTGACAAAGCATCTTCTGTCACCAAAGATTTCACCCTGCCGCTGACTTACGCAGGAGAAGACGGAGAAGAGACGATCAGCTGGAGCAGCAGCAATCCGGATGTGATTGCAATAAACGGAAGCAGGGCAGAGGTAAAAGGCGTGCTGGCAGATACCGAAGTGACGCTGACTGCGACCACATCGAAGACACAAAAGACAAAGACGGTCAAAGTAACCGTCAAATCCGATCTGGAGATTGAATTTGACCGGGAGTATGCAAAGCCGGGACAGCTGATGAAAGCTTCTGTAAAAAATGCACCGGCAGATACCGAGTTTACTTATGTATGGCAGAAAGATAAGAGTACTTTATCAGACAGTGATGGTTATACACCGACAAGTGCGAATCTCAATACCTTTATCACAGTGCGTGCGAGCCTGAAAAGTACCGGAGCGACCGTGGCAGAGAAAAAGATCTACTGCAGCAAACTTCCGGTTGTCTATATCAATACGGAAGATGGATATGGCATTACAAGCAAAGAGACCTACAAACAGGCAACCATGAAGATCCAGGGCAATGACAGCTTTAACAGCACGAACACCACGCTTTATGACGGCGGTATTTCCATCCGCGGTCGTGGAAACAGTACCTGGAATATGGGATATTCCAAACTTCCATATAAGATCAAACTGGATTCCAAAACCAATCTGCTCGGATTTGGCAACAGCAAACACTGGGCACTTCTGGCAAACTATATGGATGAGTCTCTGCTGCGTAACAAGACATCCTACGACCTGTCCGGAAAGATGGGTATGGTCTATCTGAAATCCACCAATGTAGAAGTGATCCTGAACGGTGTCTACGCCGGAAATTATCAGCTGGTAGGAAATGTAAGGATTGATAAATCCAGAGTGAATATCCACAACTGGGAAGATGTGGCAAGTGATGCGGCAAAGGCGATCGCCAAAAAGAAGGCATCAAGGGTGACGCAAGGATGTCACTGGAAGATATATGACTGAACATTCTGGAATGGATCACCAGCGGAAGCCTCAGTTATAATGGAAAACTTATCAGATTGAAGATTACTACACAGATCTTCCGAAAGATTCCAGCGGAAAGACAGACGTATCCGGCGGATATCTGTTTGAGCTGGATGCATATTATGACGAAGTCTCAAAATTCCAGACAAAGAAAAAGCAGCCGATCATGTTTAAAAATCCGGAGTTTGCCAATACGAACACCGAGCTGTTTACAGCGGCGCAGAATTATGTACAGGCTGTCGAGGACAGTATCAATTCCGAGGATTATTATACGACCTACAATGGTGAGAAGAAGCACTACACCGATCTGGTGGATCTGGATTCCCTGGTCCGTTATCTGATGTTAAATGAATTTTACTGGAACACGGAAACCATGAAAAAGAGTACCTACATGTACAAAGACCTCGGCGGAAAGCTCTTTATCGGACCGGTATGGGATATGGACTGGACCTCCAACAGCCAGATCAGTGCCGGAGAGACCAGCAATTACCGGGCATGGATGGTCGTGACAAGGTCGGCAGAAGCACAGGCAAATTCCTGGTATAAGACGCTGATCGGAGATCCGTATTTTGTAACGAAACTTTACGAATGTTACAAAGAAAACCGTCAGAATTTTGAGGACATTGTAAAGACAGGCGGTATCCTGGATCAGCAGAAAGAATATCTGCTGGAATCCGGAAATGCCAATTATCAGGCAGGCTATCTGATGCATCGCTCTACATTTGAGAGTGAAGTGGAACGGCTTCGCACCTTCCTGAAGAACCGTCTGGACTGGATGGATCAGCAGTTCACCAGTGTAGATACGCTGCTTGCTTCTCTTGGAAAGTACAGGGCATCTTCTGCAATCTCTGTGACAGAGACAACTTCAGCAGCAGGAAAAGTACTTCTGACGGCAGAGGTTAAAAACAATAACAGCATCAAAAAAGTCGGCTTCTATGTAAATGGTGTGCTTGGTGCAACCGTGACCGTAGAAAATGGCAAAGCTGTTTTTGAAGTATCCGATGATCTTCTGACCAGGACAGAGGGCGGACTGAACACCGTACAGGTACGAGGCATGGATGCCTCCGGCAATCTGCTTTCCGGCGGATCTTTGAGCAATTATGTTGATTTCACAAAGGCGATCGCCGCAGAAAAACTGACCGGAAAGGTTACGGTCAGCGGAGAAGCAAAGGTCGGTGCCGTTTTAAGTGCAGGCGTACAGGATTCCAATAACAGCGGAACACTGTCTTACCAGTGGATGGCAGACGGAAAAGCAATCGAGGTGCAAACGGAGAGAACTATACACTGACAGAGGCGGAAATCGGAAAAGTGATCACCGTTGCAGTGACAAGCTCCATAGAAACAGGAAGCCTTGTCAGTGCACCGACCGATGCCGTGATCAAAGAAGAACTGAAAAACGATCATCTGATCATCAATCAGGTATACGGCGGCGGTGCCAATGACAGCACACCGGTAAGCCACAGCTTTATCGAACTTACAATCCGACGGACAATGCAATCTCACTGGAAGGTTACAGCATCGGATATCTTTCAAACGGCAAGAGTAATACACCGCAGGAAGTAAAACTTGCACTTTCCGGAAGCGTACCGTCCCATACGTCCTATCTGATCCGATGTGAACAGCAGGATACATCCACACCGGATCTGATCAAGTTTACGGTAAGCAAATTTGACCAGGAATGGACACAGACGATTGACAATAAGAGATATCAGATAACGCTTTATAAAGGAAATAAAGTCGAAGATGCCGTTTCCGTAAACGAAGGAAATGTAGAAGGAAGTGCACTTTTAGACGGTACGATCAGCAAGCAGAAAGCGATCCGCCGTATCGGATTTGCAGATACGAACAACAATACCGCAGACTTTGAGGTAGTCAGCTACAAAGACGATGCCACTGCTGCAACGAAGAAATATCCGAGAAGCCTGGCGGACGGAGCATGGGGCAGCGGTGAGACACCAAAACCGGATCCGACCCCGGCAGAGCTGGCAGGCAGTGTATCCATCCGTGGAAATGCCATTGTCGGAGCAACACTTTATGCAGATGATGCAGGTATCACCAATAATACCGGAACACTGTCTTATCAGTGGATGGCAGACGAAAGTGAGATTCCGGTGCAAACAGTGCATTTTTAAGTGTGGAGAAAGGACTGACCGGAAAGCAGATTTTCGTGAAAGTGACAAGCAGTGTGGAAACAGGCACACTGACCAGTGAGAAGACGGCAGCCGTTGTGGAAAAAGAAGCCCAGACGACACATCTGATCATCAATCAGGTATACGGAGGCGGCGGAAAAGGCAAAACACCGGTATCCGCAAGCTTTATTGAACTTTACAATCCAACCGCAGAGGATATCGGACTGAGCGGTTATACCATCGAATACCTCAGCGGAAGCACACAGAAACAGCTAGAGCTGACCGGAACGGTCGCATCTCACACTTCTTATCTGATCAAAGGTCAGGAAGAGAAGACTTCTGCAGATCTGATCTGTACGATCGAGAAAGCAGATCAGGAATGGGATCTTGCGATCAGCAACAAACAGTACCGCATCCTGCTAAAGAAAGGCGAAGAGCAGATTGACGGTGTCTCTGTCAATGAAGCAGCAGCAGAAGGAACTGCACTGGCAGATCCGGAAAATGATACGATCATCTCCAAGAAAAAGGCGATCCGCCGTATCAGCTTTATCGATACGGGTGATAATGCAGCCGATTTTGAAGTACTCAATTACAGTAAGATCCCATCCGAAATCCTGGATCAGGTAAAGCCAAGATCAACGGCAGATGGAAGCTGGGGCATGAAAGACATCGTCAAACCGGAAAAATATTATACCGTTACCTTTGATGTGGACGGAGAAAAAGAGAGCGTTTCCGTAAAAGAAGGAGAGAAAGCAAGCGAAAAAGAAGCACCGCAGAAAGAAGGCTATACCTTCCTTGGATGGTATCTGGAAGATCAGAAATATGATTTTGAAACACCGGTTAGCACAGATATCACACTCTGTGCAAATGGGAGAAGAACGAAACACCAACCCCGGATCCGCTTCCGGACATTGATCCAAAGCCAGAACCAAAGCCGGAGCCAAAGCCAGAACCAAAGCCGGATCCGAAGCCGACACCTTCAGAAACCATTCAGCTCCGCAGATCGTAAGCGTTCAAAGCATTGCCAAGAAAAAGATAACGGCAGTGCAGATCACCGTTGAGGCAGTACAGGTGCAACCGGCTATCAGATCTACCGCAAAAAGGGAAGCAAAGTGACGATGATCGGTCAGACATCCGGAACCGTATTCCTGGATCAGAATCCGGTAAGCGGAACGTCTTCCTACTATGCAAAAGCCATCAAAGGCAGTCTGACAGGCAAAGAGGGCAGTGCAAAGAAGATTACACTTCCAAAAGCGACCACAAAAGTGACGGCAAAAGCCAAAACGGACAAAACCGTAGTTCTGAGCTGGAAGAAAGTGAAGGGTGCAACCGGTTATCTGGTATATCGTTCCACAAAGAAAAATGGCAGCTATCAGAGGATCGCAGTGCTGAAAAAAGGAACGAAATGCACATACACCGACAAAAAAAGACTGAAAAAAGGAATGAAATACTATTACCGTATCGTGACAGTGAAAAAGAAAACCTACAGTCCTGCAAAGACAACAAAAGCAGTAAAAATAAAAGCAGTAAAAATAAAAGCAGCAAAGATAAAATAATAAACTGAGAAATATTTTCAGAACGGCAGAAAGAAAATGACGACTGCTTTTCCGAAAGCCGAAAAAGAATACCGTCGTAATTCGCAAAAGAATACGGCGGTATTCTTTTACGATTGGTGACATATCTGTGACAAACAACGGTGAAAAAAAGCGGAAATG
>ENA-OQER01000276-OQER01000276.1-human-gut-metagenome-genome-assembly--contig:-NODE-276-length-29163-cov-1.907907_pt1 | contig 29163 bp, 44 predicted proteins | sample MGYA00242797_ERZ504639 | MGnify/ENA primary metagenome ERZ504639 (study PRJEB26092, sample SAMD00036306) | human gut metagenome | host: Homo sapiens | study: EMG produced TPA metagenomics assembly of...
CTGCACCATCAACGGATCGCGCATTCTTGACGCCGGCCGTGCAGCCCTCGGCGTCGACTACGACGAACTCGCATCCCTGGCATTCGCTTCCGAACCGGGCGCCGGCGGTATTACGCTGGTGCCGTATTTCGACGGCGAACGCACGCCGAACCGTCCGGACGCGACCGCAACCCTTTCCGGCATGACGCTGGCCAACACCACACGCGAGAACATGGCCCGCGCGTTCGTCGAGGGCTTGCTGTGCTCCCAGCGCGACTGCCTAGAGCTTATCCGTTCGCTTGGCGCTGAGATTTCCCGCATTCTGCTTATCGGCGGCGGCGCGAAGTCCAAGGCAATCCGCACGCTCGCGCCGAGCGTGTTCGGCATGGACGTGACCCGCCCGACCACCGACGAGTATGTTGCCATCGGCGCCGCCCGTCAGGCCGCTGGGTGCTGTCCGGCGAAACGGAACCGCCCGCATGGCAGCTCACCATCGACGGCGTGGAAACCGGCGAACCGACTGAAGCCGTGTACGAGGCCTATGCAAAGGCCCGCAGCTGATCAATCAGCATAAATCGCACTAAAACAACGCAAAATGGTGCCGTCACAACCAACCGCAACGGCACCCATTTTCGTCTCAAACAAAATCGTGCGATATTCCGATCAAATCGTGAGGTCAAAACTGAAATCGTGCGACAACACGTCTAGCAGTAGGGCAACACGCGAATTCGCTCTGAGGGAACACCGTAACCCAACGTCAGACGATACCCTCGACATCGGCGAAGGCGGGATCGCGTTCGGGAATCTCGCGGATTACATGCGCCGGATTGCCGACTGCGATCGAATTGGCGGGAATGTCTCGTGTAACCACAGAACCCGCGCCGATAATGGAATTCGAGCCAATCGTGACGCCAGGCGTGACCGTAACGTTCGCACCAAACCACACGTTGTCACCAATCGTCACCGGCGAAGCATGTTCCCAGCCAGCCAGTCGCGTTGCCGCATCCAGCATGATTCGGCGTGGCAATGGTACAACGCGGGCCGATCAGGCAATCCTCGCCAAGCGTTACATATCCGCCGCCGCACACCATGAAATCCTTGTTCAAGAACGTGCCGCGGCCAATGGTCAGGCCGATGCCATAATCCACATTGAACGGCGGCGTGAATTGTACGCCTTCCCCCGCGTCGGGAAACGAGCTCGTGGAACAGGCGGTAGGCCTCGTCAGGATCATCGAAGAAGATGCGGTTGATCGTGGCGCAGGTACGCATGGCCTCGCCAGTAAACTTCGGCAGCGACTTCGATTTGCGGTATTGCGTCGGCTTGCCGGCGAACAGCCTAGTCAGATCCTCGTCGGACGCGATCTGCGTCTCCGTCTCCTTCGTCATGCCCGTCTCCTTCGTCACGATTTCCACCACGCTATAGTGAACGCTCACACTATACTATATTCATCTACTTGACCTGGCATACGACATACTATCCGATGTATCGTGGCATCCGCCGAGCAGCATGTATCGTTGGCCATTGGGTCCGCACGCCGGACATTCGGGCAATCCGGAACCGTTCGGATCGCCCGTCGCCGCGAAATTCGTCCAATACCGAATCATGACACGAGACAAATCGTAATGCGCCAACGGGAAGGCTTGGCATAGGGGATACCACGAAACACGGTAATTACAGAGTCCGTATCGGAGAATCCATCGACGAGTCCTTGTCGAAGCGCGACCTGTCTACGCATGAATCCCCTTATCACTCGTCCGTGGGCAATGTCAGGCGGAACGGCGGAATCAGCATGCCGTCGCCGTCGCAGATGAGTCCGGATTCCGGATTGTTGCTCCACGCGTACCGCACCTCATCTGGCCTGCGCGTCGTCATGCGCGCCACGATATCACAGCCGTCCAGCCATGCCTCGGCCCGCGCGGATGTGGCGCAGTCGCGCCATAGAAATTCGATTTCCTGGGGAGCGTCACCGTCCAACGTCATCAGCCGGCGGCCCTCCGATCGGATCCGCTCGTCCGAGCGACTCCGCCACACACAGTGCATCCGCAACAGATCTCCGCAGACCTCGATGGTTTCCACGGCCGGTTGAGGCTGAGCCTGGCGACCGTATACCAAATCCATCGCGGCATTGAACACGCGATCCGCGACGAGCTTCTTGTCATACGGATGCAGATCGTTGCTCTCGCCGGCGTCAAGCGTCACCACCGTCGCAACGTCTTCAAGTTCGTTCGCGACGTCACTCCTGTTCGCGGATGAGTGGCCAGCCTCCATCCTCAATGGCGTCGATGTCGAATTTTGGAAGCTGGACGATCAGAAACGGCATATCCGGCTGATGCCATTTGACGCGCCACAATTGAATCATGGCCTTCAGCTCGTCGCCATATCGCATGGCGCGGTCGCCGGTGTTCGATTCGCCCTGATACCACAACACAGCGCGCACCGCATATGGAAAACACGGGGCGAGCATGGCATTGTACAGGCCGGTCGGCTTCCATCTGACGAAATCCTCGAATGGGCAATCGCGGTCAGCTTCGGCGGTCACGGCATACTGCCAAATGCCGGACAGGTCGAAGATATCGTCTCCGATGGTCAGTGTCATCCGTTTGCCGGGCGTCACACGACCGCCGGGCCGTTCAACGACCAGACGCATGCGGATTTCGTTCGCGCCGGCGCGCAACACGCCGGCTGCGACCGGATAGTCCCGCGGCTCATACACATTGCTACGCCCACCGACCAACACACCATTGACCCACGTATGGTCGGCATCATTCATGGTGCCCAGACGCAATAGAGCGGGCTTGCCCGCATCCGACGAAGGCAGGAACACGGTTTTTCTCATGGTAATCTCGCCGCGGAAACCGGCAAGTCCGCGATCCTTGTACCATCCCGGCAGGCGTATGCATGCATGCCACGTCGCGCGGTCGATGTTCTTGGATTCCGGACAGCCCCACGCGATCAATGGCAGCCATTCATGGTGGGCATCGGCCACAGCCTCGTATCCAAGCGCTTGTACCACCGGTCCCGTTCGGCAACGGAATCGCGGCTTTTCTTCGACGCCACGCCATCGCCAAGATACGGCTCAAGATCAGCGAGCGCTTCGGGGAACGCCCGCAATGCGTCGGCATCCATCCAGGATTCAATCGGCGATCCACCCAATGAAACGTTCAACAGGCCGACGGGCACATTCAGCACTGACGGATCCTGCGTCCGAAGAAATAGGCGAGCGCGGAGAAATCTCCAAGGGTTTCCGCATCGCACCCCTGCCAGAACGCATGGTCATGATCGCTGCGAGGACCGTTGAAGTCACAATCGGGAATCGCTTTGTATTGCCGCAGCAATGAGTCAGGCTCACGATTCCACTCCAGCGGATAGTCCGCACGCACCAGCCATGGGCAGTTCCAATGTTCGACTGTCCCGAACACAGGAACACTTCTCCCGCATAGCTTGGCGCGAGATGCATTCGGTTCCGTCCTCATAACGCACCGTCAATCGTACGGTCCGCCTGCTTTGATCGGACCGTACGGCACACTCCATGAGCCGTCGTCCCCCACCCGCGTAGTCCGATCCTTGCCATCGAGGCGTACCAGCACGCCGCGTCCAGGGTCGCCGGCACCCCAGATATGTATGGTCGCACCGGCCTGCAGCACGCAACCGTCGTCAAGCAGTTTCGGCAATTGCAAAACCATGCTCGTCCGCTCCTCATTGCCCATAGAATTCAATCCCGTCGAGTATGCCGGCTGACGGCGGACGCTCTGTCGCCAGCCGGCACTGTCTACTGGTTATCGGAAAGCTCCCGATAGTCGAAGTAGTCGAATTCGGCCTGCGCGTCGTAGCCGGACAGATCGACGCAGGCAAGTCCCACGAACGCGCCGGTGAAGAAGCCGCCGTAACGTTGGTTCACGTAATCGTCGGACAGGATCTTCGCATCGAGCCTGACTGGAATCTCGGTGAAATGTTCTCCGTCAAAGGAATATTCGTAGGAATAGTATTCCGTGCGGACCTTGGTGCGCAGCCATACCGCCTCAGCCTCTTCGGACACTACGATGGCGTTATCCTTGAGGAACGACGTATATTGGTTGAAATCGTTCTGAGCCACTTCGATGACCCTTGCGTGACGTTTCTCATCCCAAGTGATAAACGCCCATGACCAGCATAGGTCATCGTAATAGTTGGTCAGGCCTGCCATCTGCATGTAATTCTTCGGATCGAAACGCACCTTGGTTTCGGCGTCGAAATCAAATGCCTGCCAGCGACGAGCCACAAGAGACAAGTCAAACAGGTTGCACAGCGAGCCCTGACCACGCAATGCCAGTTTGCCACCGCCCACCGTGCCCATGGCGTCGGTGAACGGGACGCGTAGCGTGTTCCAATTCGGACCGAGCTCGCCGGAATCGAACTCATCATGTTCGTCACGCGTCGTTGGGGCCAAAGTCTCGATGGCATCTTTCGGAGCATCAACGTAACGCTGTCCGCCGTGACCTCCGATCACGCGCGGCCAACCGTCCTCATCCCATTCGACTTTCTGGATGGAGGTCTCGCGTCCGAGTGTGCACCATCCGCGGGTGCATGAGCCGGTTCGGTATCATGACGCCACGGACGACCGCATAGGGAGGCGTAATACCACTCGCCGGACGGGGTGTCCACCAACGCTCCATGGCCCTGCTTCTGCAAATAGGTGTCAGGAGTGTCGAAGTTACCGATGAACGGGCCATTCGGCATAACTTCGAAGGAGTACTCGTCAAGGGTATGGGAACGCGCCACAGATTCCTGATGTTCATACACCGTGCCGCCTTCTGCGGCAAACAGGTAGTACCAACCATCCTTCTTGTATAGGTGGGGACCTTCGGTGATCTTCACCGCAGTGCCATCCCAGATGGTGCGGGCCGTTTCTGGCTTGAGCTTCATGGTGTCGACGTCGAATTCCGTCAATGTGATACCGTCGAACTGGTGGTGGTATTCACGGAAATCCCATGTCTGCTGCACCAAGTATTTGCGGCCGTCGTCGTCATGGAACAGGCTGGCGTCAAAACCGACCCCGTTGATGCGAATCGGCTCGCTCCATGGCCCGTGGATGTCCTCGGCGGTGACCAAATAATTAGTGCAATCCTTGAATGCACCATTGACCACCTTGACATCAGTGTAGATCAACCAGAATCTGCCATCCGCATAGCTTAGGTCAGGAGCCCAGATGCCTCCCGAAGAGGGGTTTCCTCTCATATCAAGCTGGCTGGACCGGCTCAACGGGCTTGGAAGAATGTTCCAATGCACCAGGTCCTTGGACTCATGCAGGCGAACGCCTGGGAACCATTCGAAAGTGGAATTGGCAATGTAATAAGTGTCACCGACGCGAATCATTGAAGGATCGGCATGAAAACCGGTGAGCACCGGGTTGGAAATCTTCATAATGTACCTCTTGCATAAGAGATGAAGCCCGGAAGACGGAAAGGAACATCTTCCGGGCGTGGGTTGTCACATTCCGTCAGCCCTTGACCGCACCTGTCAGGCCGCCGACGATCTTCTTCTGGAAGATGGTGAAACAGATCAGGCCGGAATCATAGCCAGAGAGGTGAAGGCCAACACCTGTGCGGTGTCAACGGAGTGTTCGGAGCTGAACATCTGTACGCCAAGTGGCAATGTGTACTTGCTGGCATCACTGAGCACGAACAGCGGCAGCATGTAGGCATTCCAGCTTCCCACGAAGGTAAGGATTCCAGTGGTGGCCACGCCAGGCATGGACAGCGGAATGACCATGCGCCAGAAAAAGCCAAGCGGGAGCATCCATCGAGAAGACAGGCCTCCTCAAGCTCATTAGGAATCGACTGTAGGAACGGCACCAAGATGATGATGGTCTGAGGAAGTCCGAAGGCAATTTGCGGAAGGATCAGACCCCACAGGGAGTTGGCCAGACCCAGATTGCGAATCAGCAGATACAAAGGTGTAATGCCAACGGTCATCGGGAACATGAGACCAGCAGAGAACAACGCGTACATAAGCGGCGCATAGCGGAATTTGTATCGGGCGATGACAAAGCTCACCATGATGCTAAGCACCACGACGCCTACCATGGTGGCGATACCCACGATGGTAGAATTCTTCAGTTCCGTCCAGAAAATATCACTTTCGACGACCGTCTTGTAGTTGTCGGGGATCCATGGGTTCGGCATCCCGGACGGATGGTTGGTGATCTGCGAATTGGTACGGAAACCGCCGAAGATAATGTACAACACCGGAGTGATACAGATGGCCACAAGCACCAGGGAGAAGAAGTAGACGATTGGGTTGCCCCATGGCGTCTTGGATGACTTACGGTAACCATTCTTCTTGCTGTACTCGCTTTTGTTGGAATGTCCTGCGATTGTTGCGGCAGTCATCACTTCACCTCACTTGCCAGGGCAGCAACCTCACGATGCTGCACTTCCTTTGCGCGCTTCCTGGCACGCTTCTCGGCTTCTTTCTGTTCAGTAACAGCACCGTCCAAGTCACGGTTCAGCACGAACTTCTGATAGACGAGTGCGATGATCAAAGAGATCACGAAGATGATCAGAGCAACGGCGGAACCATAGCCATAGTTGCCGGCTCCACGACCTTCACGCACCATGTAGGTGGCCATGGTGGACACACCAGCGGTGGTCGACACATACTTGCCCCACACGATATAGACCAGATCAAAAAGCTGCAGAGAGCCAATCATGGAAAGGAACACCCAGATCCGCAACGTCGGAGCAAGCAACGGCAACGTGATGCTCCTTTGCATCTGCCAGAAGCTCGCTCCATCCACCTTGGCCGCTTCATACAGTTCATCGGGAATGGATTGCATGCCGGCGAGCATCAGAATTACGGCGAAACCGACGTATTTCCAGCTGATCAGCAACAGCAGCGTCCAAATAGCGATTTTCGGGTCGGCCAGCCAATCAGGACCATTGATGCCGAAGTTGGCCAGAATCTCATTGATGGCGCCCTTCTTCTGTAGCAACAGGCTCCATCCTGTGCCGACGATGACCTCGGAAACGACATACGGCACGAAGATGAGGGTGCGGATGAGACCACGCCCCTTGAACTTCTGGTTCAGCAGCAATGCGAACAGGATGGCGAGCGGAGCTGGATGACCAACGAGCCGATCACGACCTCGAAGGTATGCAGAATCGCCGCCTGGAACGCGGGATCCTTAAGCGCTGTGATGTAGTTCTGGAAACCAACGAATTTACCTGTCTTGGAGGGAAGTCCGTAGCCCTTCCACTGATAGAAGCCGTAATAAGCACCCAAGACGATAGGCAGAATCACAAAGCAGACGAACAGAAGAATCGCAGGTGCGGACAGTACGAAAATCTCAACATTACGACGCATTTTGCCATCGGACGGTTTCTTGGACCGCTTAGCGCGCAGCGTCACCGCGTCTTTGCTTGTACTTGACATGGTTTTCTCCACTACCAGATACGTTTCTCGAATAGGAAGGAGGGCAGATGAAGATCTGTCTATCCACTCCTTTGGCCGTCAACCAGCCATGTTCACTATCAGCCTTGGACGCTGCGTCCTTCATCGCCTTGACGATATCGGCGGAAGTGCCCTGGCCCGAGAGCAAGTTCACCACTCCGGAGTTGAGCGCGTTGCCGATATTGCCGCCGAGAGCGGTATCCATCCACAGCTGCATGCCATCAGACTTTTTCATAGCTTCGAGGATAGCCTTAAGATTTTCATCGGTAACCGCATCGTAAGCTTCGGCGGAAGCCGGAATGGTGCTGAACGCAGTGGCGTATTTCTCCTGATTTGATTTCTCAGCCATGAAATTGACGAAATCAACAGCAGCGTCCGGAGCCTCGGGATTGACAGCGAAACCGGTCACAGCGCCCATCAAAGCACCTTCCTCGCCTTTTCCTCCGTCCACGGTCGGGAAGGCGAAGAAGCCAAGGTCAGCCATTGGCTTCTTGTCCGGAGTCAGGTCCTTGAGAACTCCAGGCTCCCATGTGCATGAGCTCCATCGCCAGCCTTATGATTGGCCAGCCAGACCTGCGGACGAGCTGGCGCCCTGCTGGGCCGTCGTGGTGAGGAATCCTTCGTTAAAAGCATTCGCATCCAACAAATCCTTCAGATCATCTCCGGCTTTGACCCAGCAGGAGTCGGAGAAGTCCTTGTCATTAACGCCCTTGGCGTAGGCCTTCGGAGAGCATTCGCGCATGGACAACCAGTAGTACCAGTGACCGACCGGCCAAGCATCCTTGCCGCCGAGTGCGATCGGATCGATGCCAGCGCTGCGAAGCTTCTGCACATCGGTCTTCAGCTCGCTGAAAGTGGTCGGCTCGGCATCGATGCCAGCCTGCTTGAACAAATCCTTGGAATACCAGATGCCACCAGGCTGGGCAGCGACCGGAACACCATAGACCTTGCCATCATAAGACATGGAATCCAATGAGGAAGACATTTGCTTTTTGACGGTATCGCTAATCTTATCAGTAATATCCATTACCTGGCCGGCATCAACCATGTCCTTGGTCTTGGCACCACCAAGGGTCATGTACACATCCGGGCCGGAGGCGGGATCCTGCATAGCGGTAGTCAGCTTGCCTTCGAAATCCTCGTTCTGGATGGCCTGAATCTGAACCTTGACACCAGTCTTCTTCTCAAACGCTTTGGCCAGATCCTCCAATACTGCTTGCCGTCACCAGCTGTGGCGTTATGCCAGAACGTGATGGTCTTGTCATCCTTGGCGCTGGTGCTGGAGCCACAGGCACCCATGCCCAACATGGTCGCCACCGCAAGAGTGGCAGCTGCAATGGTTTTGAACTTCATTGTCTTCTCCTTATTGACCAAATCATCATCGACAAAATGATGGCAACGACAGGAACGACTTCTCTCGAATGGGTCGAATCGGGAAGCATGACCGCAACGAATGCTGCTGCAGCTCCCCTAGCAGACAGAGAATCAGCCTTTGACTCCCTTCGAAAGTCTCCATTTCGTTTTCGTTGTACCTACAGACTACCGAAACAAATCACACAAAGTCAAGTTTTTTGTAAAATCAGAAAACTAACTATTTTTCGTTGATTTTCCAACGTTTTTAAGCATTGCCAACATATCGAAAGTTTCGAAAAACGTAAACCGAAACTTCGTTCGCATTTCGGATATGATGAAAAGAAGAAGGAGTGACTCATGCGCAATACGACAAAGAAAGCTACGGTACGACTCTCTGACATAGCTAAAGAGACCGGTTATTCCTTTCCACCGTATCCAAGGCGCTCAACGGCAGAGCCGACGTTTCCGAAGAGACGCGGCAAACCATCAACGCGGTGTTGAAACGGTATGGGTATTCCCGTAAATCGACAAGCGCGAAAAGCCAACGAATTATCGAAATCGTGTTCCAAGATTTCGATAATGTCTGGGCTCTTGAAGTGTTACGCGGAGCCATCCGCGAAGCCAAACAACACGATCTGAGCATCATCACCACCGAAGGCGGCAATCGTCAGCACCCGGACTCATCCTGGATCGACAACATGCTTCGCAGGCAGGCGAACGGCGCCATCCTCGTTTTCTCGAACCTGACACGTATCGAACAGAACAAGTTGCATTCTAGAGGCGTTCCCTTCGTTCTGTTCGACCCATTCGGAAATCCGGATCTGGACACGTTGTCGGTGCATGCGGACAACTGGACCGGAGGCGTAATCGCCACCAGGCATCTACTCGCACTCGGACATACCCGCATAGGCATCATCACCGGACCGGAGGAGATGATGTGTTCCAAAGCACGTCTGGACGGATATACATCAGCGCTTGCGGAACATGGAATCGAAGCCGATCCCGAACTTATCACCGAAGGCGATTTCACCACTTCCGGCGGTTACGCACAGTCCATCTCCCTGTTGAAACGACCAAATCGTCCGACCGCAATCTTCGCCGGCAGCGATCTGCAGGCCATGGGCGTCTACGAGGCGGCAAGACAGCTGGGATTACGTATTCCCGAGGATTTATCCGTGGTCGGATTCGATGATGTGCAGACTGCCGCATTCCTTGGCCCGGCGCTGACCACCGTACGACAGCCGCTCCAAGACATGGCAAGGGCCGCCGTACGCATGCTGGTCGAAGCGCTGTCCACCGGCGACGTGATCCAACCGCACATCATCATGCCGACATCGCTAGTGGTACGCAACAGCACACAGCAACTCGAGGATTAATCAGCGGGGCAAACCTCACAGGCACAACCGGAGGGAGAACACAGCGCTCCTAGCCTTTCGACCCGTTTTCAACTCGTTCTAAGACGGCCCGTCGGAACATCAGCAGTGAACCATCCTGAAATTCCGTAGAATCTATGCCATGAAGCCGGCCATGCAACCGACGAATCCACCGGCCCATTCGGTGCTGAGGAAACGAGCATCGACACTCAGCAGAACCTGCCCCTGACGCACGAACGTCGCAGAATCAACCAGACCATGCACGCCAGTCACGATGACCGACAAGCGGTTGTCGTCGAAAAGTACCGCCGGACGCACTCCGTCAGCCTGTACGGCAACAGACCCAGCTTGCGAATCGTCTCCATTCACCATCTCGTAACGCACATCCGTGCCATGCATCGAAAACACCGCGTAATGTGTGGAATTCTGCCGGATCACTAAAGAACCGGACATGGGAATCGGCATGAGCGTCGGCAGTTTCGCTATTCTGCGGTAGCTGACATCACGCTCATCGCGCACCACCACATCGTTCGTCGAGCCATCAGCCACATCCACCAGCGCAGGTTCCACGTCACCGGCGAGCGAGGATTTCACCCTAGGCTCGATGGCGATGCCATCGTCTTCAGTAGTAACCGTGATCTCGTCGGCCAAGCGGCCAAGACCAGCGCAAGTCACTGGCCATCCGGGGTCACCCTCATGCGTATATGGTGCACCGTTGCCGTCCAGCTTCCAATCGGCCGGATTATGTTCCCAGGATACCGGAGCGACAAAGCTCTCCCTTCCCAAGTAGCTCAATAATTCGCCGTCACGCTTTCCCCGTGTCTCCCTCACGCCGAGACACACCAGCCACCATCCCAGTTCCGGATGAAGCAACAGGTCCGCATGTCCCACGCATTGCAGCGGTTCCGACAAACCCAGATGTCGGTGGGTGAGAATCGGATTCTTCTTATCCGCGTGGAAGGCACGGATTGCGGTGCCAAGATAGCAGCGTTCCCCGTCACGAACCTGCGGAATGCACTCACCCAATTCGGATACTTCCCGTTCGTAAGCTTCGACGCCCGAAGCAGTCCATGCGGCGCATAGATGCGCATGGCCATTTCGCTATGTTCGAAACTGGTGCCCCCCTCAGCGGTCATCAGATACACATAATCACCCACGCGATAGAGATGCGGCGCCTCAGCCCACACCGATTCCATACCGTATCCGCGCCATATTACCGTCTTGCCCGATCCCGCAGGAAGACCGTCATCGGCAAAAGTCCAAGTCTCCGGATTAATGCGTTGGGTCCAGACCTCGGTCTGCCTTCCCATTGCGGATTGACCGCAGGACGGGTCTGGGTCCAGTACACGTTGCCATCCCCGTCCTCGAATATGTCTGGATCGATGCCTTCAGCGCCCTCAATCCAGAACGGGCCACGCCATGGCCCTTCGATAGAATCCGCTTCAAGGATAAAATTGCCCTCCGCGGCGTGGAACCGCATCAGCTCGCTTTCTGTGCAACCACCTTCCATAGCACGGCGATCATCAAGACGGGCAATGGTGCATGCAATCACATATTTGCCATGAATCCTGCGCAGCGTCGGCGCATAGACACCGCCCGAATCATCCACGAAAGGAATAAGCAGGCGCCTTGCCAAGTCAGCATCTATCACATTCGACACATGCTTCCAGCACGTCATATCCTCGGAAACGTAAATGGGAAGACCTGGGACAAGCTCAAAAGTAGAAGTCACCAACACAATTCGCTGGAACTCATCATCCCAAATCCAACTCGGATCAGGATTCATTCCACTAAGAATGGGATTGGTAATGGTAATAGTCGCGGTCATAAATACACCTTATTCAGAAACGTTCGTGAGCATCGCATCATTGCGAACAATCGAACTTCGTTTGGCCCAAAAACGCAAACAAGCCGTACACCGGCGACATAACCGGCAGACGACTTGCCTGCGAAGGAAATTCTAGGAAGAAGGAAGGAAAGATGAGTGGTGTGCCGGAACGCCGACGCTTCGGCACACCACATCCGGCTCTGTCACAGCCGAGCCTCACTGCTTGATCCAGCGATGAATCAGGAGCCTAACGGAAACTCCCTATTCGGCTCACGCCTCGGCCAGGGCGTCGATCATGTAGTTGTTGATCGTGGCCTTGACGGACTCGAGGTGATCGGACTTGGTGGCTTCGATGAGCTTGGACTGCGGAATATCCAGAGCATACTCTTCGAGGGAAGCCAGGGAGGCGGTGCCGTTCTCGACGGTCGCGCCGATACCGGAATCGAAGGAGCTGTAGCGCTCGGCCTGCAGGTTCTCGATGACCTTGTCCTCGTGCATCTTGGCCGCGACCAGCAGGCCGGCCGCGAAGGAATCCATGCCGGCGATGTGGGAGCGGAACAGATCCTCGGCGGCGAAGGAGGTACGGCGCGGCTTGGCATCGAAGTTCAGGCCGCCGTGAGGGCCGATCTGACCCTCGGCGAGGACTTCCCACATGACGGTGGAAGTCTCGTACAGGTCGGTCGGGAACTCATCCATATCCCAGCCGATGAGCTTGTCGCCCTGGTTGGCATCGAGGGAGCCGAGCACACCGGCCTCGCGGGCGGTGCGGATCTCGTGCTGGTAGGTATGACCGGCCAGGTTGGCGTGGTTGCCTTCGAGGTTCAGCTTCATGAAGTCGATGTCGTAGGTCTTAAGGAAGGCGATGGCTGTGGATGCATCGAAGTCATACTGGTGCATCGTCGGCTCCTTGGCCTTCGGCTCGATCAGGAACTGAGCGTCCAGGCCGATCTCCTGAGCATACTCGTGGCACATGTGGAAGAACTTGGCCATGTGCGCCTGTTCGCGCTTCATCTGCGTGTTCCACAGGTTCTCGTAGCCTTCACGTCCACCCCAGAACACGTAGTTCTCGGCTCCCAGGCGTTGGCAATCTCCAGGGAATGCTTCAGCTGGCCACCGGCGTAAGCATAGATGTCGGCGAACGGGGAGGTGGAAGCACCGGAAACGAAGCGCGGGTTGGTGAACAGGGAGGAGGTGTTCCACAGCAGCTTGATGCCGGTGGACTTCATGTTCTCTTCGATCTTGTCGACGACCTTGTCCAGGTTCTTGTCGGTCTCGCGCAGGGTATCGCCTTCCGGAGCGATATCACGATCATGGAAGCAGAAGTACTCGACACCGAGCTTCTGGAAGAACTCGAAGGCGTAGTCGACCTTGGCCAGAGCCTCATCCTCAGCATTGGAGTACTTGCCGTACCACGAGCTGGGCGGTGCCGGTGCCGAACGGATCGACCAGCTCCTGATCGAACGTGTGCCACCAAGCGACGCCGAAACGCAGCCAATCCTTCATCTTCTTGCCGGCAACAACCTTGTCGGCATCGTAGTAATGGAAAGCCAGACCCTCCTGCGGCCCCTTTTCACGACCGACATACGGAATCTTTTCAATATCCCACAGACCCATGGGTTGCTCCTTTGCTATTGGTTTTTACTTTCGTAAGACCTTGCTTTTCCCGTCAAGCGGATTCCCGCCTGTCTTGATGTACATAATAAAATCAACTTCCTAAGTTTGTCAATTCAGTGAACTATTCGGCGTTTCCATTGAAAAATAGCAATTATCAACTCAGTGATAAAGTGAACATGTTTGTTGCATCGCAGCGCTACGCAACGAAGCGCGCAATCGAAAGAAGGAATCCATGAGCGAAAAACGTCGACACCATCTGCGTGCAGGGAGGCTACCAGCCCGGCAACGGCGAATCCCGCACTCCCCCGATCATTCAGGCGACAACCTTCAAATACAAGTCAAGCGAACAGATGAGCCGACTGTTCGACCTATCCGAATCCGGATACTTCTACACCCGACTGCAGAACCCAACCAACGACACCATCGCAGCGAAAATCTGCGAAATGGAAGGCGGCGCGGCCGCAATGCTGACCTCATCCGGCCAGGCGGCAAACTTCTTCGCACTGTTCAACATCTGCAACAACGGTGACCACATCGTCGCATCCTCCGCAATCTACGGCGGCACGTTCAACCTTATCAACGTGACCATGCGCAAAATGGGCATCGAATGCACGTTCGTAAGCCCGGACTGCACCGAGGAAGAACTCGAAGCGGCATTCCAGCCGAACACCAAGCGGTCTTCGGCGAATCCATCTCCAATCCGGCGCTCATCGTGCTTGATTTCGAAAAGTTCGCGAATGCAGCGCATCGTCACGGCGTGCCGCTGATCGTCGACAATACGTTCCCGACGCCCGTCAATTGCCGACCGTTCCAGTATGGCGTGGATATCGTCACGCACGCCACCACCAAATATATGGACGGTCACGGCTCCTGCGTGGGCGGCGCGATCGTGGATTCCGGCAACTTCGACTGGATGGCGCATGCGGAGAAATTCCCCGGACTCACCACGCCGGACGACTCCTACCATGGCGTGACCTATGCCAAGGACTTCGGCAAGGCCGCTTACATCACCAAGGCCACCGCACAGCTCATGCGCGATTTCGGCTCCACGCCGGCGCCGATCAACTCGTGGATTATGGGCATGCATTTGGAGTCGCTGGGCGTGCGTATGGAGCGCCATTGCGCGAACGCGCTCAAGGTGGCGCAGTGGCTGAGCGCCGACCCGCGCATCAGCTGGGTGAGCTTCCCAGGCCTTGAGGAAGACAAGTACCATGCGCTAGCTGAAAAGTACATGCCGAACGGCACTTGCGGCGTTATTTCCTTCGGCGTGCCGGGCGGCCGCGAAAGGTGTCCGCGTTCCTCGACCACCTGAAGATGGTGTCCATCGCCACACATGTGGCCGACGCGCGCAGCTGCACCCTATACCCGGCAGGCACCACGCACCGTCAGCTCACCGAGGAGCAGCTCGTCGAAGCAGGCGTTGGCATTGACTGGTGCGCCTGAGCTGCGGCATCGAAAAACGCCGACGACATCATCACGGATCTCGATCAGGCTCTCGCCGCCGTGCAGTGATTCTCACTCAAATCACATCAGGAAGGCGTATCTCCCACTCAGAGGTGCGGTCTTCCTCCTATCCGAGTGGACTCGCACGCCATACTCATCTTGCACGGGCACACCAATCATCTGAAATCCCTTATACGTGCAGATTAAGCATCTTCAAATCCGATTTGCGCTATATGTGCAGATTCACACTACATTCGAGGGTATAAATCCATAGAAAAACCCGTTAAGAATCTCAGGTCTGCCACATATAGCGATTTTGACTTTTCCAGCACCGTGGAATCTGCCACACATAACGGTTTTCATTCAGCCTGTTGGTACGTCCAGCGACCGGCAAGCATAGTGCCAAGCACATGCTCGGGCATGGCACGCATGCCTCCGGAGAATCGATTATGCTCGGATCACAGTCCAGAAGCACCAAATCGGCCGCGTCTGCGTCCCGCAAAGCCACGCGTCCGACCGCGGTGGACGAAGCGAGCGCCGCTTCAAAATCAAGGCACTGCTCAGGCTTGGAAAGGCTTCGCGGTCGGAACTTTCCGTACCGAATACCGCCGCGGAGATGGCCAGCCATGGGTCCAGCGGCGCGACCGGCGCATCCGACCCCATGAGCAGTTTGGTCCCCGCCTTATGCAGACTATTGAATGCGTAGGGGATTCCGGCGGGGGTGCCCCAGAATCGCGCGATGACGTCACGATCGTCCATGGCGTGCTGCGGTTGGATGCTTGCGGCAAGTCCCAGCTGCGCGAGTCGCGGAATGTCGCACTCCTTGAGCATTTGGGCATGCTCAATGGAACCATGCGCATGGGTGCGTTCGGCACAATCAAGCACAATGGTGTTCGCTTCATCGCCGATGGCATGACAGGCGATGTCGAAGCCATGTTCGACGGCGAGTCGCATGTACGACTCGATTTGCTCAGGGGCATAGCTCAATGTGCCGTAGGTTTCCGGTCTGATGCCCGAATATGGCATGGAACAGTAGGCGGAACGGGTGTTGAGCGAGCGTCGGAGATCATCTTCATCGCGCCGACGTGGCCCAAACCATGACTTCCGGGCAATTCGTCTCCGGTGTGCCAGCCGTCGTCGATGGCTTGCCGGAGTCTCTCGGGATATATGCCAGCCTCGACACGCAGACCATCAAGCCCTTGCGAGAATCGGCTAATCCACGTGTCGATGTTCTCCGCCATCTCATAGTCACGCACGCCGACCACGCCTTTGCTCGCAGCGTCGCGTTCGGCGTTGCGCAACAGATGCATCAGCTCATTGGCCGCACCAGGTCCTTTGTCCAGCTTGCAGTAGCGTCGAACCACTCAAGCTCGCCGACGAGTCCGGATTCGTCCACATCTACGCCAAGCTTGCGCGCGGCGGCAGAGTTCACCCAACCGCAATGCATATCGGCACTTGACAGCGCCACCGGCTGGTCTCCCGCCACCGCATCGATCGCGGCCAGTCGGCTGGGCGTCATCGGACCACAGGGAATGCCGGAAGCGCATGCCGACCACATATTGGTTCGGGTCGAGTGCGCCGCTTTCACGACGCTCCTCCAAGTGTCGACGCAACATGTCGAGCGCTTCGCCAGCACTGCGTGCATCAATCAGATCGAGCCGTCCCAACGTGTACGACCACTGCGTGAAATGCGTGTGGCAGTCCCACAATCCGGGAATCACCCATATCTTCGAAGCAGCATCCGTTGGCCTTTCCGAAGGTCGCACCGAAGCTATTCGCCCGTTACCGACAGCAATGTCGACCGGCTTATCCGAACCTACGAAACACACGTTTTCAATCACACACGGCTCGCCCATACATCCTCATTTCAACGTGATGTTCTACCCGTGCCATGGTATCCCGCAGCAGCGCAGCAGCGCACGTTCGTCTCAATCAGGTCTGCCGGCGGCCGACTGTTTATCCACATTTTTTGCGCATAACCTCGGTTATCCACTTATCCACTGTTTTTCGAATGCGAATAGACAACGTCCCATCCGAGGAATCAGAAAAATGCAACATGCGTTACAGTTCATGCGCGAAGGCACGGATTCCTCGCAGGAAAGCCGTTGCAGGATCGCTCTGATTCGCAATGGGCTACCATGTCCGAAAGTCAACTGGAAGGTTCGACTGAACAATGGGAAAATCGCGCTTTTGGATATGGCCTATCCAGATATAAAAGTGGCCATCGAATACGACGGAAGACATCATGCCGGCCAATGGCTCGCCGACAGCAAGAGACGTGAAGCCTTAGAAGATGACGGTTGGGCATACATTCAGGTGACCGCCGAAAACCTTATGAACGACTTCGAGGAACGGGCACTCGCGCAACGCGTGGCCGACCGGATGAGCCAACGATTAAGCAAGCCCATCATGCTCTGTCAAAGAATGTCCTCGGGAAGGATACACATCCGCATAACGTCTCTCGCCAATGGAAGCAGAAAGATTCTCATCTGAAAGCCACTATATGTGGCAGATTTGCCATCCCCAGACAAACCAAAACCGCTATATGTGGCAGACCAGACCGGTTTCAAGCCTCAAAAGACCCCAATCAGTACCCCCTAGACGAGATTTTCCTTGGGAGACTGCCACATATAACGGAAATCATTTTCTGAAATGCCAAAAACTGCCACATATAGGACATTTCAAACTGAAAACACGGCATAGGCATATCACCTTTTTCGTCAGATCGAAGACAGCATTTCGAAAACGTCATCATCATCGACGACGAGGCTATCGATTTTGCGGCGGCCGAGTTCGCGCAGCCATTCGTCGGGTTCCGTATCGGCGAGCGCACGGATGTCGAGATGCAACGGCTTGTGCCTTCCGACCACCACCTCGTTAGCATCCACAGCTTGGACCGGCCCGTCGAAATGGGCAAAGGCACCATCCGAAACATCCAGCCGATCCGTCCGACCCGGAAGGCGTGCGGCACTTCCCACCGATCCTTCCGTACCGTTCGAATTACCCGGGGCACCCGCACGACCACCAGTCGGACATATGCCCAACACCGCCGCATACGTGTCATATAGTCCGCGTCGACGTACAGTGTATTCGGCATCAGATTCCTCCGCATGTTTTCTGCCGTTCACAATGTACGGCATTCCTGTGGTGATGTAGTGGAAGAAATGGCGATTGATGGCGTCGCATTCCGCTCGCATCACGTCATATACCACTTCCACACCGTTTTCCTCAAGAATGCGAAGTCCTTTGCCGGCCACGATGGGATTCGGATCGATCGAACCGACCACGACCGCGCGTTATGCCGTGCGAAAGAATTAGATCGGTGCATGCCGGCTGCGATCCGACATGGCAGCAAGGTTCGAGAGTGTCGATGACCGTGGCTCCATGCATGTCGATACCATGCTCGTCGGCGTAGTCGAAGGCCATGCGTTCCGCATGCGGTCCGCGGTAGCGGTCGTGGTATCCGGCTGCGAGAATCTCGCCGTCGCGGACCACCACCGTGCCGACCAACGGATTCGGATTCACCCAACCGGCTCCCTTATGGGCCAGTTCCAGCGCCTGCGTCATGTATTTCCGATATTGAGGCATGTCATCCATGGTTCCAAGCATATTGCATCGATTGCGGTCCCCCATTTCAAAATCGCCATGAGACATTTCGTAAATGGATAGGCGCGAACCGGTCATCCGTCCCATCGCCGTACGGCGTCGCACAATGACGCCATACAATGTTGGCAGACCAGCAAAGGAACCAGCGAGAGGAAGCACCACATGCAGCGCGAAATCATGACGTCCATTCCGTTTTTGAGCCAGCCGTCGACGGAGGCGCTCAATACGCCCGAGGATCTTGCCGTCGCACAGGATCTCAAAGACACGCTTGACGCACATCGCAATGGCTGCGTCGGCATGGCCGCAAACATGATCGGCGTCTCGAAGAGCATCATTGCATTCGTGGACGAGGATTTCGGCGGTCGCATCTTCGTAATGTTCAACCCGACGATCACTGCGAAAGACGGCGCCTACGACGCCTCCGAAGGCTGCCTGTCTCTCAAAGGCGAGCGCCGCACGGTTCGCTTCCAGCGCATTGAGGTCTCGTATGCGGATCGCAAGTTCCGCGGGCGCATGCCACGTTCACTGGTTTCACCGCGCAGATCATCCAGCACGAGATCGATCATTGCGAAGGCATTATCATTTAACGGCTTTTTCAGGCATGGCACCTAGCGGCTTTTCGGGCGCTCCATCTAGCGACAGGCTTAGGAAAAATCGTTTGATGTAACAATCGTACGTAACCGCCTTACGCTACAGTTTCCGTAATGCACCGTAAGGCAGTGTCAAAGGAGATTCATGGGTGCCATCGATATGTTCAACGATTTCGTCAAACTCATTGAAAGCGAGTCCCTGCCCGTCGAAGCCGTTGCGATTGCGGATGGCGACGCCATTATCGCGGAACGTCATTTCGTTCCCGACCAGGATCGCAATATTTATTCCCATACGAAAAGTTATGTTTTCGACGGCTATTGGCATTGCGATTGAAGATGGCTTGCTGTCGCTCGATTCGCGATTGGTCGACTCGTTCCCCGAGTATGTTCCCTCCGATGCGCAACTGGAGTTGGGCCAGATCACGCTGAGGCACTTGCTGACTATGTCGAGCGGTTTCAATCATGCGTATTTGATGAACCCTGACCGGCGCAGTGGTGTTGGTGCGCCTGATTATTTACGGTACATGTTCTCTCGCAGGTTGAGGTGGAGCCCGGCAGCACGTTCTGCTATTCGTCTGCGGATTCTGATTTGGCGGGCCGCATGTTGGAGCAGGCTGCCGGCATGCGTCTTGGCGAGTATTTGTATGGCACGATTTTTTCCAAGTTGGATCAGGGTTGGCCTGTTTGGGAATGTGATCCGCAAGGTCATCCGATTGCAGCGGCGGGATCTACATGTCGCTTGCAAATATGTTGAAACTTGGCCAGGTCTATTTGAATGATGGCACTTGGCATGGCACGCGCATTGTCAGCGAATCGTGGGTCAAGCAGGCTTCCGGTAAGCAGATCGACACTCCGTATAGCAATATTTGGACGTGCGGTTATGGCTATCAGTTCTGGATGTCGCCTTATGAGGGGGCATATCGTGCGGATGGTGCGTACGGTCAGATCACTACGGTTTTGCCGAAGCAGGGTTTGGTTGTCGCGATTCAATGCCCGGAATCTGGCGATTTCGACAATATCGTTCGTCCTGCTTTGCATGAGCATCTGCTGCTTCCGCTTACTGACTGAGCGCACGACTTCGCCCATACCGCCGTGTAGATGGGGTATGGGATAATTATGCACGGTATTGTGCGTGGGTTGCGTTCCGGAATCCTTGATTGAGTTTCCGTTGACCGCTCATGCAACACGCTGGAATTCCAACGTTTCTTAAGGATGGAACACAACATTGGCTGAATTCATTTACCAGATGATCAAGGCCCGCAAGGCTTACGGCGACCGTGTGATTCTCGATGACGTGACTTTGAGCTTCCTGCCAGGCGCGAAGATTGGCGTTGTTGGCCCGAACGGCATGGGTAAGTCCACGCTGCTGAAGATCATGGCCGGACTCGACACCGTGTCTAATGGCGAGGCTTCTTTGACTCCGGGTTATACCGTCGGCATTCTGCAGCAGGAACCGCCGCTGGATGACACCAAGACTGTTGGCGAGAACATCAAGATGGCGTTCGGCGAGATCGCTGAAAGGTGGCTCGTTTCAATCAGATTGGCGAAGAGATGGCCAATCCGGATGCCGATTCGATGCTTTGATGGATGAGATGGGCAAGCTGCAGAACGATATCGACGCTGCAAACGGTTGGGATCTTGATTCTCAGCTTGAGCAGGCTATGGATGCTCTGCAGTGCCCGGATCCGGATACTCCGGTAACGGTATGCTCCGGTGGCGAACGCGTCGTGTGGCATTGTGCAAGCTGCTGCTGGAAGCTCCTGATCTGCTGCTGCTTGACGAGCTACCAACCATCTTGATGCCGAGTCAATTCTGTGGTTGGAGCAGTTCCTGCACCAGTACAAGGGTGCCGTCATCGCCGTTACCCACGATCGTTACTTCATGGATAACGTGGCTGAGTGGATCTGCGAGGTCGACCGTGGTCAGCTGTACCCGTATAAGCAACTACACCACGTACTTGGAGACGAAGGCCAAGCGTATGGAGATCCAGGCGCCAAGGACGCCAAGCTCGCCAAGCGTTTGAAGAGCGAACTTGATTGGGTGCGTTCTTCGCCGAAGGCCCGTCAGGCTAAGAACAAGGCTCGTCTGGAGCGTTACGACCAGATGGAGCAGGAGGCTCGTAACAATAAGAAGCTTGACTTCTCCGAGATTCAGATTCCGGCTGGTCCGCGTCTGGGCTCTACTGTGCTGGAAGCCGAGCATATTCACAAGGCGTTCGGCGACCGTGTGTTGATCGACGATTTGAGCTTCACGCTGCCGCGTAACGGCATTGTCGGCGTGATCGGCCCGAACGGTGTGGGTAAGTCCACCCTGTTCAAGACCATCGTTGGCCTTGAACCGTTGACGTCTGGCTCGTTGAAGATCGGCGAAACCGTGCAGATCAGCTATGTCGATCAGAATCGCGCCGGTCTTGACCCGAATAAGAACCTGTGGGAGGCCGTGTCTGACGGTCTTGACTTCATTGAGGTTGCCGGCGTTGAAGTGCCGACCGCGCGTATGTGGCGTCCTTCGGTTTCAAGGGTTCCGACCAGCAGAAGCTCACCGGCGTGCTGTCCGGTGGTGAACGCAATCGTCTGAATCTTGCGTTGACGCTGAAGCAGGGCGGCAACCTGCTGCTGCTCGACGAACCGACCAACGATCTTGATGTCGAAACTCTTGAATCGCTTGAAAACGCACTGCTTGGCTTCCCGGGCTGCGCTGTGGTGATCTCTCACGACCGTTGGTTCCTCGACCGCGTGGCCACGCATATTCTCGCATGGGAAGGCGATGACGAGAATCCAGCCAAGTGGTACTGGTTCGAAGGCAACTTCCAGGCCTATCAGGAGAACCGTGTCGCTCGTCTCGGCGAAGACGCGGCTCGCCCCCACCGTCTCCATCGCAAGCTAACGCGCTAAGCCGTTAAGCAGACAGTCCTGTGGACTGTCTGTAGCTTAGTCTGAGTGAGGCGACAGCCGAACGAAGGTAACACTGAGCCTTGCGAAGCAAGACCATAATTGCAGGGCCACAGGCTAAGCCGTTAAGCAGACAGTCCTGTGGACTGTCTGTAGCTTAGCCTGAGTGAGGCGACAGCCGAACGAAGGCAACAATGAGCCTTGCGAAGCAAGACCATAATTGCGAACGTTACTCGCAAATTTCAGCAAAGCGCCGTGCTTCGTTACGAAGTGCGGCGCTTTGCCGTATGTGAATCGTTTGACGATTACCTGCCGTTCACGCTTCTCACGCATTCGTTACAAAACAATCCGGCGAAATTTACCGCCCTTGCGTAGACTCGTTTCCAGAACGAAGCGTTTATCGTATGCGACTCAAAGAATCGAGGCCCGTTATGACACAGACAGCGCAGACAGCAATAACTCCGTTACAACGGTTGGCGAAGGTACTTCAGCTGGGCACGCCTTCCACGTACCGCAGCCACACATATGTGAATGGCGAAAGCCTGTATTTCCCCACTGGCCGCGTGTACGGCGGTCAGGTGATCGCGCAGGCCATGATGGCCGCATCCAAAACGGTTCCGCCATCTCGTCTGCCGAATTCGATTCATGCTATTTCATTTCCGCCGGCGATATTCGTCAGGATTTGCTGTTTGATGTGGAGAATCTGCGTGATGGCCGCTCGTTTTCCGCTCGTCGCGTGAATGTCACGCAGGCTCAGGGTTCGATTCTGACGGCCATCGCCAGCTTCCAGGAGCAGGGTCAGGATGGCATTGAGTTCGCCGATCCCATGCCGGAAGGCGTGCCGGAGCCGGAAACGTTGACCAGTGCGAAGCAGCTGATGGAGCCGTTTGCCGAAAAGTCTTCGTATGCCAAATACTATGCGGAAAAGTCGCCGTTCGACATTCGTCATGTGACGCGCACGATCATGCTGGGTGCCGATAAGAAGAGCGCCAGTAACGATTCCGGCAAGCAGCTGGTGTGGATGAAGGCCGACGGCACGGTTGACGTTCCGCAGGTCATGCATCGTGCGATGTTGGCTATGGGTTGCGATCAGGTGATGCTGGAGCCGGTGTTGCGTCGTGCCGGGTTAAGTATTGCCACGCCTGGCATTTCGTTCGCTTCGATCGATCATTCGATGTGGTGGTATCGCGATATCGACATCAATCAGTGGCATTTGTATGTGCAGGATACGCCTACCGCGGCTCACGGCCGTGGCTTGGGGCAGGCGAAGGTATACACGCAGGATGGCGAGCTTGTTGCCTGCATGACTCAGGAGGCGATGATCCGTGTTCCTGAGGAGGATTTGAAGAAGTAAGGACAATCAGGCTTTCGTTTGGGTTGCCGATTTGGTTGCCGCGGCCGCGTAACGGTTTCGTTGCGTGGCGTTTTCATTTTCGGGCTTTCCGGACCGTCGATTGGTGGGATTTGACACAACCACTCCCCCACAATGCCGATGATCATGTCAGCGATGCATACGATTGCCGCGATCGCGCATTCGAGGATGGCCTGACTGTAGAACGTCGCCTCACCATGCGGCAGGCTCATGATGAGCTGTCCACCATACCAGCCGGCCAACGCCGCTCCTGCCACGCCCAACGCTTTGCATGACACCAGTGTGGCGAACGCCTTCTGCGGGTCCAAAGGTTTCAGCTGCGCGCGTTTTCGGGATCGTGGTGGTGTATTTGTGGATCTGCAATGCCATATACAGCACGACGAATCCCAGAATCGCCAACACCACGGGCACGATCCATGGAGCGCCGACCAAATGGCAAACCTGAAATCTCGCCATATTTCGCCAATCCCATACCGGCCAGCAATCCTAATGCGGCAGCGAGAACATAGCACCACCAAGGGTTCTGCGCGCTTTCATAGCTACCTCCGATGATCCAATTGTCGGTCAGCAGTCCCACTTGCGCGGTATCGGGGGCCATGGCCAGCAGGAATGATACCGGATCCTTGCCCAGTCGCGCATCGGGATCCATGTCGAGCCATGGCGCAAGCACTGCGGCATGGTTGCGTGCGGTGGGCCACGGCACCTTGCAGTCAGGCTCATCGCATGTCACGCCTTCCATGTCGATCAGTCGAGATCGAAGTCTTCGCCGACGGAGGCTTCCACATTGCTTAATGCTTCGATCAGATCATGGCGCCCATGCGCGTGGAAATCTGGATTACCGCGGCCATTTTGTCGGGGAGTCCGTCGAGTTGGCTCACATGGTAGAGGGGTGAGATGCCCTCGACTTGGTTGCCGGGAATGCCGTCCAATGTGACGATGGCCATGCGGAACTGCTGTTCGGCATCGGTTGCTGGGCTGTCCAGTGAGATCACCGCACGTTTCGATGCGGGTTCTAGCTGTGCAGAAGCGAGTGCGGCCACTTTGGCTGCGGCGGTTCCTTCCGGCAAATCGCTGGAATCGATCGCATCATACGCTTCGCCCATATCATCCGCATCGCCCGCATTATTGGCATCGCAGGCAAGGTCGTCGGTACCGTAGCCGGTCGGGCTTTCCACATCAATCATCTGCGATTTCGTCGATATGGTCGCGATCGGTCGATTCATGGAGGAGTTGAGCCACGGAACCGGCATGTTCGCCCGACAGTTCGGCATCCGGTTCGAGTGCCAGCCACGGCCCCAGCACGAACGCACGCTGCCATGCACGGGGGTGAGGCAGTGTCAGGTCCGGATCATCGCTGCTCTGCCCGTCAAAATCGATAATATCCAGATCGAGTGTGCGCGAAGTCCAATGGTCGGTACGCACTCGACCATGTTCGGCTTCGATGCGCTGCAATCCTCGCAGCAGTTCCATTGCCGATAGCTTGGTGGTCACGGAAACAACCGCATTGTAAAGTCAGGAGTACCATCGGGCATACCCCACGCATCGGTACGGTACAGCGGCGAAACGCCCGTAACCTGAGTGGACGCCAGTCCGTCGATCGAACGCACCGCGTCACGCAAGGTGGCCACCACATCGCCTTGATTGCCACCCATGGCAATGATGGCATGATGCACTTGCGATGCAGCCGAAGTTGTTTCACGGGAACGTTCCACGGTTACGCTCACGTCGTCGAATGGTACGACGATTGGCGCGCTCGGCTTGTGCACAGTCACTTGCGTTCGCGCCACGGCAGGATATTCAAGAATCATATTGGCGATGCGATCCGCCAGTCTTTCGATGAGATCGACATGCTCGCCTTCGATGATGGCGACTATTCCTTTGGCGATGGCACCGTAATCGACGGTGTCCCGCAGGTCATCGGAATGCCCGGCTGGCGCAAGATCAAGGAACAACGTGGCGTCGACGACAAACGTTTTGCGCACGCTCATGTTCGAAATCAAGCACTCCGTGTTTGCCGACCGCGCGAACGCCAGTCAATCGAATCTGATCCATGCCAGCCTTTCTTTGCATATCTCAAGGTTTTAGTGATGTGAGGCGTTGCCGTGCCTACGCAGTCAAGAGCATACGAACGTATGCACCCACCGCGCGTATCAGGCGTTAGCGAAAGCACGCCACGCGTTGCCGATGGCCACCGCATCGCGGCTTTTTGCCACGTCATGCACGCGCACGGCCCACACGCCATGTTCGGCGCACAAGGCGCTGATGGCGGCGGTCGCATTGTCTTTGCTGCCCATGCTTGGCTCGTCGATACCGGCATCGGCAAGCGCCGCGCCGACGAATCGTTTGCGCGAGGCTCCGATCAGCACCGGATAGCCAGTGGAGTTAAACCGTTCCAATGCCACCATAAGCGGGAAGTTGTGTTCCACGCTCGGCTTGGAGAATCCAAGTCCTGGGTCGATGATGATCTGCGAAGCGCGACGCCGGCATGAAGCACGTCGTCGACCTGCTTCATGAGTTCGTCATACACGTCATCCGCCACGTCATTGGCGTACACGGACGTGTCGGCGTCGGGCACGTTGCCCGCGGAGCCGGCAAGCCAGCCACGCCAATGCTGCACAATGTAGAGGCTTTCCGTATGTTCGGCCACCGCATGGGGCACTTCGCGGTCCAACTGCCCGCCGGACACGTCGTTGATGATCTGCGCGCCGTGCTCCAACGCCATGCGAGCCACCGATGCGCGCGTGGTGTCGATGGACAGCACCGCGCCTTCCGGAATCAGCGCATCCACAGCACCCAGCACGCGGTTTTGCTCGTCTTCCTCACTGACACGTTTGGCTCCGGGGCGAGTGGATTCGGCGCCGATATCGATGATGTCAGCCCCATCTTTCATCATCGCCTCGCCGTGCGCTTTCGCATTCGCAGGATCGAGCCACAGCCCACCATCGGAGAACGAATCCTCCGTAATGTTGAGCACGCCCATCACCAGCGTACGGTCGCTATCGTGAATCGCTTTCATATCAATGGTCATCCGGTTTCCCCTTCCTATATCCGGTTATTGGTATTTACGATTCGACTTGCTGCAGCCGCGCCGATCACGCATGCTGCGACAGGATCAGCTCATGGCTTCGGCTCGCGTCGTCGCGTCTCGCATGCAGCCGCGCACCGCCGATGTAACCGTACGCGATTGCGCCTTCTTTACGCCACGCATGGCCATGCACATGTGATCGCATTCGGTGACCACGATCACGCCACGTGCTTCGATACCTTCCATCAACGCGTCGGCCACCTGTTGGGTGAGGCGCTCCTGCACTTGCGGACGTCGGGCATACAGTTCCACCAGTCGTGCAAGCTTGCTTAAGCCCGCCACTTGGCCGTTCGACGGAATATAGCCGACGTGGGCCACGCCATGGAACGGCAGCAGGTGGTGTTCGCATACCGAGAAGAGTTCAATATCGCGTACCAGTACCATTTCGTCGGTATCGACTTTGAACTTGGTTTTGAGCACTTCCTCGGGGCCGTGTCCAAGGCCTGCGAACAGCTCCTTGCAGGCACGCCCAATACGGTCGGGGGTGTCGAGCAGGCCTTCACGGTCCGGGTCTTCGCCAATGGATTTCAGAAACAGGCGTACTGCCTGGCGCACGCCTTCCTCGTCATAGCCGACAGGCCCGGCCGCATGGGCGGCACGGGCCTTGTCGTCGAAGAGGGTATCGAATGCTTCGGTATCGCTCATCAGTTGGTCAATCCTGCGCTTTTCTTCAGGGATTCGGGAATCGGAACCGGCGGAATGTCGGAATCCGGGCGCTTGCTGTCGCTCAGCCACACTTCACGCTTCGGCGCCTTCTTGACATTAGCGAAGATTTCCGCAAGTTCCTTTTCGTTGAGTGTTTCCTTGACGAGCAGCTGACGTACGAGCTCGTCAAGAATCTCACGATTCTCGTTGATGACGTTCCACGCTTCGGTATGCGCGGTTTCCACCAGTTTGAGCACTTCCTCGTCGATGATTTCGGCGGTGCGTGCGGAATACTTGTGGTTCAGCGATCCAAGGTCGCTCTGTTCGTCATCGGACCACTTGATGGCACCCAGCTTGTCGGAGAAGCCGTAGTCGAGCACCATCTGACGTGCGATGTTCGTCGCCTTTTCGATGTCGTTGGAAGCGCCGGTGGTCGGATCGTGGAACACGACTTCCTCCGCGGTGCGACCACCCATGGCGTACGCCATCTGTCGAGCAGCTGGTTGCGAGACATGGAATAGCGATCTTCAGTCGGCATCACCGCAGTGTAGCCAAGTGCGCGGCCACGCGGCAGAATGGTGACCTTGGTGACCGGATCGGTATCGTTCATGGCAGCCGCCACCAGCGCGTGACCACCCTCGTGGTATGCGGTGTTGCGCAGTTCGTCGAGCGCCATGCCCTTGGAACGGCGCTTCGGGCCCGCCTGCACGCGGTCGATGGCCTCGTCGATGGCGCGGTTGTCGATCAGCTGCGCACCGGCGCGGGCGCACAACAATGCGGCTTCGTTCAACACATTGGCCAGATCGGCGCCGGTAAAGCCCGGCGTACGCACGGCGATCATACGCAGATCGACATCAGGCACGAACGGCTTGCCCTTGGCATGCACCTTCAAAATAGCCTCGCGCCTTCCAAATCAGGCGCTTCGACGGCTACCTGACGGTCGAAACGGCCCGGGCGAAGCAGTGCCGGATCAAGCACGTCGGGGCGGTTGGTCGCGGCGATGATGATCAGATTGGTGTCGTTATTGAAGCCGTCCATCTCAACGAGCAGCTGGTTCAGCGTCTGCTCACGTTCGTCGTGGCCGCCGCTCATACCGGAACCGCCACGCTTACGACCGACGGCATCGATCTCATCGATGAAGATGATGGCCGGAGCGTTCTTCTTGGCCTCATCGAACAGATCGCGCACACGGGAGGCGCCAAGACCCACGAACATTTCCACGAAGTCGGAGCCTGCCATGGAGTAGAAAGGCACACCGGCTTCGCCTGCGATGGCTCGTGCCAGCAACGTCTTACCGGTACCTGGAGGGCCGTAGAGCAATACGCCACGCGGAATGCGGGCACCCAAAGCCTTGTAACGAGACGGATCCTTCAGGAAGTCCTTGATTTCCTCGACTTCCTGCACGGCAGCCTCTTCGCCGGCCACGTCGCGAACTTGGTGGTCGGGGTCTGGCCTTCGAGCAGCTTGCCGCTGTTCTTCTTGCCGCCCATACCGAACATGCCGCCAGCACCGCCCATACGGCTCATCATGAACCAGAACAGACCAAAGATAATGAGGAACGGCAGCAGCGAGGTCAGCAGATACGTCCAAATGCTGCTCTGCTGCATGGTCGCCGTCCAGCCCTTGACCGGATCAGCCTTCTGCACGGCCTTGACCACGGTTGCGGACTGCGCGTACGTGTAGTAGAACTGCACGTTTTTGCCGTAGTTCTTCATACGCCCGGTATCAGGGTCTGTAGCGGAGTAGTCGCTCTTAAGCTTGAGCTTGACCTGCTGGGTGTTGTCTACGATCTGTGCGTATTCAACATTGTTGCCGTTGAGAATCTGCAGACCGTCCTTGGTGTCGATGGTCTGGGAACCGGTTCGGCGAAAATCTGGAACATGGTCACGGCAAGCAATGCCACAACCACAACCCACAGCCATGGGGACTGCCAGAACGGACGCGGACCGCCATTG
>ENA-OQER01000277-OQER01000277.1-human-gut-metagenome-genome-assembly--contig:-NODE-277-length-29106-cov-3.185410_pt1 | contig 29106 bp, 33 predicted proteins | sample MGYA00242797_ERZ504639 | MGnify/ENA primary metagenome ERZ504639 (study PRJEB26092, sample SAMD00036306) | human gut metagenome | host: Homo sapiens | study: EMG produced TPA metagenomics assembly of...
CTGTACCACATCCGAGTTTACTGTTTGCCCAGATCTTTCCCGCCGTGTCTTCGATGATCTTGCGTACGATGGAAAGACCGATTCCACTTCCTCCTTTGGAAGAATTCCTGGATGCATCCGCCCGGAAGAACCGGTCAAAGATTGCCGGCAGATCTTTTGCCGCAATACCTCGTCCGTTATCTTCGATCTCAACCTGGATGAAATCACCCACATCTTTGACACGGATGCTGATATAGCCTTTTGGCTTATCCATATATTTGATAGAGTTTCCGACAATATTGTTAATGACTCGCTTCAGCTGCTCTGCATCGGCGATCACAAGCACATCATTTTCAACTGAATTAAAGTAAGATAGCTCAATATTTTTGGATTCCAGATCCAGTCCGACCTCTTCCACACAGTCATCAAAATATTCACGTACATTAATCTTATTGAATGTATATGGAATACGGTTTGTATCGATCTTTGAATAGAACGTCAGCTCATTGATCAGACGATCCATATCATTTGCTTTATTATAAATCGTGCGGATGTAACGGTCCATTTTCTCCGGCGTATCCGCCACACCATCCATGATCCCCTCCGCATAACCTTTCAGGGCTGTGATAGGAGTTTTCAGATCGTGTGCAATGTTGCTGATCAGCTCTTTATTCTCCTTGTCGTACTGTATCTTTTCCTCAGATGACTCCCTCAGTCTCTGCCGCATTTCCTCAAAATCGCGGCACAGCTCACTGATCTCATCGTCACCTTCTGCATCCAGAACAAAATCCAGATTTCCCTCTTTGATGTTCTGCGTTGCTTCCTTAAGCTTTTTCAGCGGAATGTTGATTCCATTGTAAATCCACATCGTCAGCATACCTGCTGTCATGATCAGAATGATCACGATAGAAACAAGCATATCTCTTGTAAGAGTCCTCATCTGACGCACCATCGTCAGGCTGGTGATTACAAAAACACTGCCTTCTGTCTGATCTGAAAACGTCAGATCCATCTGCTTGACGAACGCCTTCACATCCTTACCGATGTAAACGCCGCTGTCCGACTGGCTGACCACGTCACTATACTCCGGCAGCTCCGGAAACAGCTTATTCACACTCTCATCACTTCCGGAATAATAAAGACTGTCGCCCTTTCTTACGATCAGAAAAGAATATTTCTCTTTCAGCTCATCATTCAGCTGATCCAGATAATCACGATTCAGAAATGCATCCGGATTTTCACTGCCCTTTGCTTTGATCTGTTCAAAATTGGAGTTCGTCGCTTTGTTCAGAACCTGCACCGAATCCGACATATTTTCATAAGTCACACCGGAAATGCCGAGATGATCCTCCAGATTACGGATCTGATACGTAGAAAAACCAACCAGCGATACTCCTGCAAGCAAAAGAGGCACACAGATAATAACAAAAAAGGCTATGATAAGCCTCGTTTTTAATTTCATAAAAATCGCTCCTTGCCTCGGTTTTAAATCCCTTTCAGTATAGCATATCGCTGTTGGATATACACATAAAGTTTTTCTAAAAAAAGACAAAAAAAAATTATCGTTTTTTCTTTTTCAGTGTAAAAGAATGGGATGAAGGTGTTATAAAGTGCTGGCTTCCAAAAATATGCATGTGCAAATGAACAAATTCTCCGAAGCACGTAAAAGTGCTTCGGAGAATTCGTTCATTTGCACGTTCACAACTCCTACTCCTCCTTGCGAAGCCCCCTGGTATTTTTCTCCACTTGTTTTCTCGGTATCATGATCTGATGTGAGCATCCCATACACTCCAGTCGGAAGTCCGCTCCTACCCTGAGGATCCTCCACTCTTTACTTCCGCACGGATGCTGTTTTTTCAGTTTCACGATATCGCCTACTTCATAATCCATCCTGTCCCTCCCAATCTACAAAATGATCTCATATATTCTTACAGATCGTTATATGTTCAGATGCCGGCAAATACTTTTCCGATTGGTTCCTGGATCACCAGTCTGCATTTTTATCCTGCGATGTGACACTCATATTGATCACGACCAGTTTATTTCCTCTGTAATAATCAATCAGTCCGGCTGCCGGATAGACGATCAGGGAGGTTCCGCCGATGATCAGCATATCTGCATCCTGGATCGCCTGGATGGCTCTTGCCATGACGGTCATATCAAGCCCTTCTTCGTAGAGCACCACATCCGGTTTGATCCTTCCGCCACAGGAACAGGTCGGCACGCCTTCTGCATGAAGCATATATTCTGCATCATAAGATTTTCCGCATTTCATACAGTAATTGCGATGCACGCTTCCGTGAAGCTCCAGCACTTCTTTGCTTCCTGCCGCCTGGTGCAGTCCGTCGATATTCTGCGTGATGACTGCCTTTAATTTTCCGGCCTTTTCAAGTTCTGCCAGCTTTTTATGTGCCATGTTTGGCTTTGCATCCAGGCAGAGCATTTTATTTTTGTAAAAACGATAAAATTCTTCCGGGTTTCGCATGAAAAAACTATGGCTCAGAATGGTTTCCGGCGGATAATCATACTCCTGGTGATAAAGTCCGTCCGTACTTCGAAAATCAGGAATCCCGCTTTCTGTCGAGACACCGGCCCCGCCAAAAAATACAATATTATTGCTTCCATTGATGAGTTCTTTCAGTTTTTCTGTGCCATTCATACAAATCACCCTTTCATACCCAAATTATATGATGCCAGAGGCAAAATCTCTTACACTGCCTTGTAGGTTTCGATCAGCTTGCCCTGCACGAGAAATCTTGTCTCGGAATTTCCGGTACAGGTAGAAAGTGTCACGATTTTATCATCGCTTGTCACTTCGATGTCACGTTTCAAAACGGAACGTTCAAAACAGGAATCGATATATTCTTGAAATTTCTTTTTGTCGGAAAACTGAAGCTGATAGGTTTCGCTTGTCGCACCGACTTCCTGGCAGGAGAAAATTTCGTATTTATAAATCTTCTCCGGCGTATATACCCAGAAATATGCATCCGAGTCAAACACTGCCTGATCGCGGAATTGTTTTAATTTTCCGAACATGGAAAGATTTCGCATATTGTGTCCGTAAATGATCGTGTTCGGATCGGAAAAATCTTTTTTGCAGCCGTGATCCATAAAAATACATCCGGCAATATTCGGCTGATTTTCAAAGGTATTGTGCAGATAGTATCGTTATCCTTGCCCTGCGTGACCGGATAACTGATATCGATCGCACCGACCTTCAGCCAGGCGATAATATCCTCATTCACGCTTTCAGTCCGGCAAAATCGATCGGATTTTTCATCGTCGCTCCGCCGCATCCGTGTTGATCTCTTCAAACATGCCCTTTTCATCAATATATTTATTCTCCAGTGCATGATACTCATCACTGCCCTTTTTATATTCCTGATAAATCGAAAGCAGCTGATACCCGGAATAACAGAACACGCCAAGTGCCACGATCATGATCAGCGTCCGGATCACATCTCCGGCGGTACGCTTCTTTTTCTTGTTTTCTTCCATTTAAATAACACCTCCCGATTGCCGCTGTCCCTTCGGCAAAAGTCGCTTCAGACGCACCACAAAACGGGTGGACTGAATGTCACTAAAGGCTTCGATCGTTCCTTCATGCAATTCCACAATCTCTTTTGCCACCGAAAGTCCAAGTCCGGCTCCTCCGGTCTGGCTCGATCTGGAATTGTCCGCACGGTAGAACTTTTCAAATACGGTCTGCAGTTTCTGTTTCGGGATCGGCTCACCCTGATTAGAAAATACGATGACAACGGCAACACCTTCCCCGTATGCACGCACATCAATGTTTGTGCCGCGGTAACTATAGGCAACCGCATTTCGCAGAAGGTTGTCAAACACACGGGCAAGTTTGTCCGGATCACCTTCTACCATAAGATCTTCTTCCGTATAAATATTTCCGGTCAGATTGTTATCGGCAAACACGGCATAAAATTCATCCATGATCTGCTCCAGCATCAGTGAAAGATTGATGGTCTCTTTCTCCAGACGGATATTCTGGAGATTGAACTTTGTGATCTCAAAAAATTCGCTGATCAGTTCACTTAGACGGATCGCCTTGGTGTGTGCGATATGGATATATTTTTGCGTTCTTCCGGCAGCATATCCGGTTTTTCGTCCAGCATACTTAAATACGCGATCACAGATGTGAGAGGCGTTTTGAGATCGTGTGCCAGATAAACGACCAGATCATTTTTCCGCTGCTCACTTTCCTGTGCCATGCGTTCTTTCCGTGCCAGCGTCATTTTCATGGTATTTAATTTCTCTGCGATCGGCTCCAGTTCTGTTTCCAGCTCGATCGGCTGTTTTGAATTTGATAAAACATTGTCGATCCCATCTCCGATGTTTTTCAGATAATTAGCAGTCTTTGACAGTGCCGCATAATATCCGACCAGAAACAGCAGCATAAATCCGATCCACTGAAACACATCCCGGTTTGCCCGAAATATATTCTGATAGATCACATCTGCTTCTGCCTGCGAAAGATTCATTTTCATCAGAATACCGATGATCAGGTTTGAGAGCTTTCCCTGAAACAATCCGTCAAGGATCAGTGTGATGATCATTTTTCCGACCACCAGGCTCATCATCATAATGCCCATCGTCTGCAGCATCATTTTCCATTTCAGCCTGCGATATTTATTTTTCAACGCGGTATCCCACTCCCCATACGGTCTTGATAAAATTACTCTTGCCGGTCGGTCCGCTCATCTTTTCTCTCAGGTGACGGATGTGGACCATAACCGTATTGTTGCTGTTTTTATAATATTTTTCTTTCCAGACTTCTTCAAACAGCCGCTCAGACTGATGACCTGCCCGCGGTTATCACACAGCAGCCAGAGAATATCAAACTCAATCGGTGTTAAAGTCAGATGCTTTTCATTGTAAATACACTCATGCGTGGTACGGTTCAGAAACATATTTCCAAAATCAATCACATCTTCCTGTGCCCTTCCGCCTGTATTGTACTTGGTAAACCGACGCATCTGTGCTTTGACACGTGCGATCAGTTCCAGCGGATTAAATGGCTTTGCCATGTAGTCATCTGCCCCGAGCATCAGACCGTTGATCTTGTCCATATATTCTGTTTTTGCCGTCAGCATAATAACCGGAAAATTATATTTTTCACGGATTTTCTGAAGAACCTCAAATCCATCAATATCCGGAAGCATCACATCCAGAAGTGCCATATCCGGTGCTGCTTTCTCAATCGATACAAGTGCATCTTTTCCTGTATAAAACTTTTCGACCTCAAAGCCTTCGTTTTTCAGATACAGTTCAATAACATCTGCGATTTCCTTTTCGTCATCAACCACTAAAATTCGGTTTCCCATTTCTGTACTTTCCTCCTGATACAGCTTGCACCCACTTTTCAAGTCGAACACAGGCAAAACCTGGTATGCGGTTCTGCGAAGCCTTAATTGTGCAAGAGTCTGAACTCCACCCAAGATTACAGACACCCGGCTCTGTCAAGAAAACCGGGTGCCGCCTGTAAGACTATGCTTTTATTAAAGTTCGCAGTTTCCTACTGTTCTCGGGAACGGGATTACGTCACGGATGTTTGACATACCGGTCAGGTACATAACGCAACGTTCGAATCCAAGTCCGAAACCTGCATGTCTTGTAGATCCATATTTTCTCAGATCCAGATAGAATCCATAATCTTCTTCCTTCAGTCCCAGCTCATTCATGCGTGCGAGCAGTTTTTCGTAGTCGTCCTCTCTCTGACTTCCGCCGATGATCTCACCGATACCAGGCACAAGACAGTCCATAGCAGCAACGGTTTTTCCATCTTCGTTCAGTTTCATGTAGAACGCTTTGATCTCCTTTGGATAATCTGTTACAAATACCGGACGTTTGAAGATTTTCTCAGTCAGGTAACGCTCATGCTCTGTCTGCAGATCACATCCCCAGGATACCTTATATTCAAATTTATCGTTATTTTTCTCAAGCAATTCGATTGCCTCTGTATAAGTAACGTGTGCAAACTCGGATTCCACTACATGTTTCAGACGGTCAATCAGTCCTTTATCGACAAAATTGTTGAAGAACTGCATTTCTTCCGGTGCATTTTCCATGACATAGCGGATCACATATTTCAGCATGGACTCTGCCAGGATCATGTCATCTTTCAGATCAGCGAATGCGATCTCCGGCTCGATCATCCAGAATTCTGCCGCATGACGTGTTGTGTTGGAATTCTCTGCACGGAAAGTCGGTCCGAATGTATAAATGTTGCGGAATGCCTGTGCAAAGGTTTCGCCATTGAGCTGTCCGCTTACGGTCAGGTTAGTCTGTTTTCCGAAGAAATCCTGCTGAAATCTACGCCGCCCTGCTCTGTTTTCGGGATGTTGTTCAGATCCATAGTTGTTACCTGAAACATTTCGCCCGCACTTGCAGTCACTTCCGGTGATCAGCGGAGTATGCACATAAACGAAATCTCTCTCCTGGAAGAATTTGTGGATCGCATAAGCGGTCAGGGAACGTACACGGAACACTGCCTGGAACGCATTGGTTCTCGGACGCAGATGTGAGATGGTACGCAGATATTCAAAGCTGTGACGTTTTTTCTGAAGTGGGTAATCCGGTGCGGAAGCTCCTTCTACCACAACTTCGTCTGCCTGGATCTCAAATGGCTGTTTTGCTTCCGGTGTCGGGATCAGCGTACCGGTAACGATAACGGCTGCTCCTACATTCAGTTTGGAAACCTGTGCAAAGTTTTCCATTTTATCGTGGTATACGATCTGCAGTGTCTCAAAGAAAGTACCGTCATGCAGCACTAAAAATCCAAATGTCTTGGAATCTCTGACGCTTCGAAGCCATCCTCCTACTGTAATCTTCTGATTTAAATATTTTTCCGTATCACGGTAAATTTCTCTTACTGTTACCAATTCCATTTTATAAACTCCTTTGTTTTCCATTTTTACAGCAGAATCTGGTTCTGCCGTTTTCTTACTGCTCTCAGTATATCCTAATCTTTCCGACGGTGCAAGCAGGATATGGAAAAGCTTGCGTACATTTCGCTTTGTTTTTGCCTCCAGACCATGAAAAATGTTCAGCATCTTCATCATTTTCTGTAAACGGTTCTGCGTAAAATCCATAACCGTGTCTGCCTGAGTCGCTTCAATGATCTCAAAAAGGGCATCCACGATCTCCTGCTGCTCCTCAGGAGAATACGATGCGATCCACTCATTGATCTGCTGATTTTTCTTTTCGGTCGCCGGGTTAATCTCTTCTTTGTATACAAAATCCCCTTCTTTTACTACCCAGGTGAACATATCATGCTGCAGCACACCTTTCCCGGAACTTTCCACAACCTGATAACTTCCCGCAGTATGCAGAAGCATGCCCACAAAGGAATCCTGCGGAACCATTTTGATGATCTTCTTTTCGATCCGAAGATAACCTTCTTTCCGGTAAATATCTTCCCGGAAACCCGGCCCGTCAAAACAGTATACGGCTCTGATCCGGTCCTGGATCTGCGGTTCTGTCTCCATCGCTGCAAAGACTGCCTCATTGCCGCCTTTGGAATGTCCGCCAATCATCAGCGGGGCATCGCCGGTGTATTCTGCAATGTGCGCAGATAGAGCCTTGCCGCCGTCTGCGACGGAATCGGGCTTTTCAGTGCCATATCAAAATCTTCTCTCCAGCCGACGATCGTCTCATCTGTCCCGCGAAATGCCACATACACCGTTCCGTCTTCCAGCAGAAATGTAACTGCCGAGAACTGCATCTGCATTTCTTTGTCCGTGAGATTGGTGTAATAATTGAGCCGCATTTTTGCAAAACGCCTGCTTCTGGCAACCGCCGCATAGAGCCTGCGATTGTCTTTTTCATACCAGTCTGACACATACAGACTGTTGTATTTCGGATGTTTGCGAAGAGAACGCATCGTCACTCCTCTGATGTCATTTCCATCCATTTTTTCGACAAGATCCGGCACCAGATCCTGAAATTTAAAATAAGACAGCTGACACAAGATCAGACTGTCTACGTGGGAAAAAGGTCTTTCCCCGAAAGAAAGACCTCCATATTCCTTTAAATATTTTAATGTATTATCCGTAAGTTTCATATTCTATCACCTGCAGATTTTAAAGATAAAAGCTTTCCGTTCACCGATTTCTGTGAACTGCCGCTGTCAAAGTTCCAGTCTTCCGACTTCTTTGTAATCGTTTGCCATGTCATAAATACGGATCTGTCCGCCGCCGACCAGATAAAAATTATCGCCGATAAAACAGCCCCGGACTTCCTGAAGTCCGTTGTAAGAGTAGCCATAGTAAGAATCTCCGAGATTTTCCGTGAAGACATTTTCAAATCCTTTTTCTTCATCATAGCAAAAGACCATATAGCTGGAATCACACATGAAGCCAAAAACATTTTTTTCCGTATCAATCATCGCCGCTTTGTAATTGTAGAACAGCGGGCAGTCGTAAGTGTCTTTGATCACAAACTTGTGCAGCTGTTTTACATTGGACGGATCGGATACATCAAACATCGCAAGTTTGATACCTGTATAAGCTCCTGTCTCCGGATCAACTTCGTTGCCCACACCGAGCAGTTTGTTTTCTCCGTAAAAATGCAGATACGAGGAAAATCCTGTGATTTTCAGTTCTCCAAGTATTTTCGGATCAGACGGATCGCTTAAGTCAACCGAAAACAGCGGATCTGTATTGCGAAATGTCACAAAATATCCGATATCTCCGAGAAATCTTGCAGAACGGATGTCCTCTCCTTCTGCCAGATCTCCAATGTTTCCGCAGACCTGCATCGCATCATCCAGCACATAGAGTGCATTTTTCTGTGTCTCCCCACTGTAGTCTGTCAGAACAACTCTGAGATAACTGTTGTACTCATTCATAGAAAAACTGTCGTTCAGAGAACCTTTTAGATCTGCCGCACCTTTTGCCTGGATCTTCCCTTTCTGGCAGGAGAATTTCAGAATCTGTGTCATCGTCACATCACTGCTCCAGTTTGTGTTGCTGATATAAATATTATTCTCACTTACATAAAAATTCTCCGCTGCAGATACAACTGCTTTCTGATCTATGATCGCATCCGGTTTTCCGGTGCTCACAGAAGAGATTACCAGGCAGGAAGTACTGTTCTGATACTCCGGAAGAAAAATATCCGAGGACTCCATTCTTGCACCATTTACTGCCGGAATGTACTCATCAATTTCCGATGCATCGCTGACCTGCGGATCAAACTGCGTAAACAGATAAACGATATCGCCGTTTTTTCTGGAGGTGCTGTAGTGTCCCTGCTGCTGAACCACACCGGTGAGCTGCGGCTGGGAACGATCGGAAATATCATAGGTGTAAAGTTTTGTATAATTTTCCGTATCCGCCGTGTAAGTATCTTCTTCAGCATCACTGTTCAGCGTAGTCTTGCTTCCGGTCACGATTAGGCTGAGTATATTGCCATCTACATACATTTCCTGTGGTGTCTCATTCAGGGCATCCAGCATGATCGTTCCCTCTGTCTGCAAAGCCTTGTCTTCTGCACGGATCAGACGGACACTGCCGGTTGCTTTCATCACATACAGATATTTTCCGTCCGTCTTGACTACATCTGCTTCATCCACGCCTGCTTCCTGCAGATTTGTCTTTGAATAAGAAAGCCCTGCTCCCGCATTTGTTTCAGAGCTTTCCATATCCATGGCCGCCATCGCCGAATCTTCCACCATATAGTCGTTTGTCGTACCTCTTGCCAGCTCTGCTGTCTCATACCCGCCATATCCGCTTCTGTTTTTTCAGGCATCAAAATCTCCTGATAACTCTTTGCACCGGCAAAAACATAATTACCGGATTCAACATCCGCTGACGTCTGGGCCGTCGTTGTTTTTTCTGTTGTTGCTTCCGTTGTATTTTCTGTTGTAACTTCAAAAATTTCTGTCTCACCTGTCGCTTTTGTACTCTGCGATGCGTCTGCAAGCGACATCGTTCCGGCTTCATTCTGGCTGTTTTCGCCATTTGTGCCGGAAAGTCTGGTAAGACCCGTCACCCCTCCGATGATCACCAGTGCGAAGACTGCCGCAACTGCTCCCCACTGGGCATATCTTCGAAACCGGCTTTTTTTATCCACCGGCTGTTCTTCCAGCAGACGTTTAATCTGCTCTGGATGGATTTCTTCCGGTGCATCGACATTTTCACCGGATTTTTTTATCATATCCCAAATCTTTTTTTCATCCATACAATCCAACTCCTCTCACTCACTAAGCATCTGCTCCATTTTCTTAAGAGCACGGCTTTTCAGAGAACGCACGGTATTCTCATTCATTTCCAGCATGGCGGCAATCTCTTTTCCGGTATATCCGCCAAACAGACTGGAAGAAAGTATCAGACGTTCTTCATCATTTAATTTATAAAATGCCGCCCGCACATCCATATCTTCGCTCGTGTCACGTTCCCGCCATGCCAGATCGGCCGGAAGCTCCACGGCACGGTTCAGATAGGATTTCAGCTTCTGTCTGCATTTGTTGGCAAGAATCCGGAAAATCCAGGCACGAAAAGCATTTTCATCTTTTAACCCTTCAATCCCCTTCCAGGCATCCAGCACTGTTTCACTTACGACATCCTCCGCTTCATGCCTGTTTTTCAGGGTATATAATGCAAATCGAAACATATCCTGATATACTTCTCGTATTTTGCAGCAAAATCTTCTGCATTTCGCTCCATATGATCACCCCATTCTTTTTATGCTCAGGAGGCGTTCCCGTCTGCAGCCTTCCCGCCTCTCATCTATACAGTGTCATTTTTTTCGTGTTTTGTTGCATGGAAAATTTTTTTCTGTTTTTACTCCTCAAGCGGATCAAAATACGTTACAAACTGATTTCCGGCTGCTTCAAACATATCGGCACTTTCTTCCAGGCCGTAATAATAGGTCTCGGCTTCTCCCGGTTTTAACAGGATTGTATTGTACTGGTCATATCCGGCAATGATCACAACGCCGTCTGCTGTTTTTGCCAGAACCGGCGTGCCCTCGCTTACATAATACAGCACACTGTCGAGTGTACATCCGGTCAGGTCAAGTACTGTTTGCCGAGATTTTTTGACAGTTTTTTGATGTTCATCTTACCGCTTAAAATCACATCCGGGAACGTACTGATATCCAGCTTGCAGGTGGTCTGTTTGTTGCCTCGCTCCCAGATCAGCTGCTGTTTGTTGTTTACCACAACGCCAAGCTGATCATCTGCTCTCTGTACCGCCTCACTGATCGTGGTGTACATGCTGTCGAGATGACCTTTCGCATAAACATAGTAAAGTTCTTCTGTTTGTTTTTTGGCCGGAATCGATACTTCTGCAGCTTCTTCGCCTTCTGCCTTGACCTGTTTTGCATAAAGGATCTGCGGTGTTGTACCTTCCTCGATCGTCTCACCCGTTTTCAGAATGGTTTCTGTCTGTTTTTTGTCGCTTTCTACATACGCAAATCCATAAGCCGCTTCATCGTCCGCACTGCTGTTTACGATGTGATCCTGGCTGGTCTCTGTATAGCCGCGTTTCGTTTTCTTGACACGGTCCAGCGTCAGCAGTTTGTCATTTACGCTTCCGCCAATCACGTAACAGCCGTCCGGCTCATAAGTCTTTAATGTCTCTCCCGCAGAATTTACGATCAGTACTTTGTACATCGGGAATACTTCGCTTCCCTTGTCTTCTGTGTCAATATCCGAAACCTTCGCCACGCCGTACACCAGGTCAGATCGATAAATCCGATTGGCTGCAGACGTTCATCACTGTCGCAGGTAAATGCAGTATCGTTTCCTGTTTCCAGATCACGCAGATTCAGCGTAGAAGAATCGTATTTTTCATTTTCCTGAAGCCATGCAAATTTTCCTCCGATGGAAGAGCCGACATAACATCCGCTGCTTAAGTTGGAAAACTGTTCTGTCACTGAATTATCTGTGATATTGATATCGTAAAAACTTCCTTCCAGTGTCAGATAAAAATGTGTCCGGTCCGCTGACATATAACCCAGATTTTCGACATCTTTATCCAGCAGGGAGAATGCTTCCTGTGTTTCCACGTAAGTCGCTCCGTGATGCTCGTTGTCGCTGCATCGTAAGTATAGACCGCAACGCCGCACTCTCCTTCATGTTTGCCACGGTTCATATAACCGCACAGAAGGAAGGTCATATTTCCGCTGGAATCTATATTTATGATGCGGATATTATTTTCATCATAAATATCTCTCGCATCCAGCTTTCCATTCTGAAGGAAACTGAACACCTGCGTCAGCTTTTTCGTCCCCGTTTCATAAAGCCACAGGGAACCCTGCTGTGCAAATGCAAAATATTTTTTGTCGGTATCACTTTTGTAGGTCAGATCCCGGCTGTTGATGCCAAGGCGGATACCATTTGTCACAAGAATCGAATTTTCCGGATCAAAAATCTCATTTGTATCACGCTCAAAATCAAGCAGCATGACCTGCGATTCTGCGTATCGCATACGGTAATATTCTGTCACATGATACATTTCCATATCCTCGGTATCACCGGTCGCTGTGATCACATATCCATTTCCAGTGTTGCCGTGTTTTCGTTTAATTCCTTGATGCTCGGGATCGGCTTTAAATACGCCTGCGGCGTGAGCTTTCCCCACATCAGCTGTGCACCGGAACTGTGGATGTCCATATGGGCAAGCGTTGTGTTATCGGCATCTTCATTTGGCTCGATCGTCTGTGAGATCATTCCGTCTTCATCATTCCCGTTTAAACATCTCTCATAAAATCCGGTTGCAAAATTCAGGTAGTTTTCTGTATTCAGGTTCGCCTGGTTGATAATGCGTGTGTAATAATAAATATCCCTGACACCGGCAGTCACTTTGATCTTCATGATATATTCTGTGTTGATCAGGATCTTATTATTAACTTTCAGTTCTGCCGTCACATAATCATCCTGTTTGCCAAGTGTCGTTACCAGCGTATTTTCCAGTGATTTGCTGCCATCCGCAGACAGTACTTCGTAGCTGACGCTGCTGATCTGGTTTTCAAACGGCTGGATCTGTATATTTACTGTTTTATCATTACTGAGCGGTGTCAGTGTATCCCGCATGGCAATGACATCCATTTCCTGTGCATAACCATGCATACAGTTGATCTGTTTTCCGTTCAGATCAACATAAACCAGCGGAAACGTAGCCTGTGCCATCACTTCAGAGGTATCTGCCATTTTTTTTCCGAGGATTTTGGATGTACCAAAGACAGCCGCCGCAAAAACAAGCACCAGAACTACGATTCTTATCAATATTTTCTTCATTTACATTTCCCCTTTTTCTTTTCTCAAACGTCCAAGCAGCGGATCAACACCAAGAAATTTCTCACAGACATCCAGTTCTTTGATCTCATGTGGTTTTCCGGTTTTTACTGCTCTTATAAGAATATTTTTCGGAGTATGCTCCATATCAATAAACTCAAGGATCTGCACCTGATATCCGGCTTCTTCCAGTCTTCCTGCCCGGAGTGCGTCCGTCACAAGTGCAGCGATCCGCTCCTTGATCAGACCATATTTCAGAACTGGTTTCAGAATCTCATTTTCCATCTGTTTATTCAGTTCATGCTGACAGCAAGGCACAGACAGGATTACTTTTGCATCCCATTCCAGAGCCTTCTCCAGGGCATAATCTGTGGCCGTATCACAGGCGTGCAGCGTCACAACCATGTCCACTTTGGAAACGCCCTCGTAATCTGCAATATCTCCGGTCAGAAAAGTCAGTTTATCATAGCCGTATTTTTCCGCAAGGGCATTGCAGCGTGCGATCACATCTTCTTTCAGATCCAGTCCGATCACACGGATATCATAGTCATTTAAAATCTTCAGATAATAATAAAGTGCAAACGTCAGGTAAGATTTTCCGCATCCGAAATCCAGGATCGTAAGCTCTCTGCCCTTTTCCATCTGTGGCAGGATATCCTGCACAAACTCCAAGAAACGGTTGATCTGGCGAAATTTGTCGTATCTGGCATGCACGATCCTGCCCTCTGCTGTCTGCACTCCAAGATCAATCAGAAACGGCACCGGAATCCCTTCCTCCAGAATGTAATGTTTCTTACGATTGTGCATCAGAACCGGTGCATCCAGTTTTGTCACACTCTTTTTACGTTTGATTGTCACTTTTCCCTTTTTGCTGATCAGAACTGTGATCAGCTCGTCCTGCATCTGGATCTGAAGCTGCCGGAAATCCTCTTCCATAAATTTCAGAACATCCCCGATCAGCTCATCACGATCGCGGTTGCTGTGAAACTCCTGCTTCCCCTTGCGTGCTGCAGACTGAAACATCAGACTTCCTTTTTGCAGAACCGGCCGGATACGCACTTTGGAAATGCCATCCTTGTCCCTCGCCCCGCTTGCTGTCATATGTATCAGCTTTTCACAGACACACTCCTCCAGCAATATTTTTAATTCTTCCATATATCCTGTACCCTTTCTTTTCAAGTCGAACGCACGTGAGACTTGGTGCGTGATTCTGTCAGCGAAAGCTGACATATTCTTCTCAGAATCACTGCACATTCTCGCGGAGCGTTTATCTCAGTCGGAGATGAGAACTGCTGTATGACCCCAGCAGTCCCCTCCATTGTAATGTCTTTGCTTTAAAACCACAACTTAAATTTTTTTTAAACTGACCGCAGTATCCCAGGTTCCACGTGCGTTCGACTTGAATTCAGTATCTTCTGCAGCAATTTCGCCGTCTGCAGCGTCTGCGGTACATTTCCTGATACAACAGCACCTCGATCATATCCCCCAGCCAGTTTTTATGCGGCGGATAACGTCTCCTTACCTCCTGCTGCATAACCATCGCCTGATCCCGATCATCCTCCTCTTCGACCGGATATTTCTCCTGAACCTTATCATAAATCCGGTTTTTGATCCGCTCAAACATCACCTTATCCGGATACTCATCAAACATCATGCTGCCGTCGTACTCCATCTGGTCACACTCATCCTCCACCACACTTAGAACATCCTTCGCCACCTCCGGATAAGTTCCTTCATCTTCTTCATGTCCCGCTCATTTTGCATCTCATCCAGATACGCCTGCGGATACATGTTTGCCGGATAAACAGGATAACCACCTGCCATGCCCATCCACGGTGCCATCGGGCTTTCCACCGGCATCATCGCTCCCGGCATCGGATAACCCTGATGATATGACATAAAATTCCACGGAAATTTTTCTTCAAAAGAATCCACGATTGTCTCACTCCACTCGCAAAACATTTGCTATAAAATATGCTTTCCCCTGTGCAGACGTGAAAAAAGTGGTACAATATGATTATTTAGAGCCATGCAGATTTAACATGAATGGACTTTGGGAGCTTGCTCACAAAGGACTATTCTGATAAATCTATATGGCGAAAAGCCATACATGAGCAAAAGGAAAGCCTCTACAGAGGCGATTTTGCGAATGATGTGGCTCTAAATAATCAAAAGCAAACCGAGGTGTCCCCACATGCGTACGATCTTTCATATTGATGTAAATTCCGCTTATCTAAGCTGGACGTCTGTCGAAAATTTAAAAACAGGAAACGGCCCGGATCTGCGAGAAATCCCTGCCATCATCGGCGGCGATCAGAAGACACGCCACGGCGTTGTCCTCGCCAAATCCATCCCGGCAAAAAAAATTCGGCATCCACACAGGCGAACCTGTCGTGAATGCCTTAAAAAAATGCCAAATCTTGTAATGGCACCGCCAACCACGACCTTTATCATGCGTACAGCCGCCGCATGATGGACTTTCTGCACAGCCTGACTCCTGATATTGAACAGGTCAGCATTGATGAATGTTTCCTGGATTTTACCGGGATTTCCCATCGCTATCCGTCACCTTACGCCGCTGCCAGATACATCAAAGACGAAATCCACAGCCGCTTTGGCTTTACCGTAAATGTCGGTATTTCTTCCAATAAACTTCTGGCAAAAATGGCATCGGATTTTGAAAAGCCGGATAAAATACACACTCTGTTTCCGGACGAAATCCCGCAGAAAATGTGGCCTCTTCCGATCGGAGAACTGTTCATGGCAGGCAAATCTTCCGTGAAAGCTCTGAACAACCTCGGCATCCGCACCATCGGAGAACTTGCCGCCTCCGACCCGAAACTGATCACGCTCAATCTGAAAAGCCATGGAACCATGCTCTGGAATTACGCAAATGGCATCGATAACAGCCCGGTCTGTTCCACCCCGGCGGAAGCAAAAGGGATTGGAAACTCTACCACTCTGTCCTGTGACCTGACAAAAGAATGCGAGGCTGTACCGATCCTGCACTCCCTTGCAGAAAGTGTTGCATCCCGCCTGCGAAAAGCACACAAAAAAAGCCGGCAGCATCTGTGTGGAAATCAAATACTACGATTTCAGTCTGTTTCCAGACAAACCCAGATTGATATTCCAACAAATTCTACCGACCTGATCACTCAGACCTCTAAACGGCTCTTCCACGAACTCTGGAATCAGCAGCCCGTTCGCCTGTTAGGTATCCGCACTACCAAACTCGTCGATGAAAATGAGCCCGTCCAGCTTTCCTTGTTTGACCTGGATTTTTCCGATACCTCTGCAAACAAAACAAATGCCAATGCCGATTTTCCGAAAAAACCATCCCCGGAAAAACAGAAAAAACTGGATGCAGCACTTGATTCTATTCGCAAAAAATATGGAAAAAAAGCGGTGACACGAGCAAGTGAGATGGAGTAAAAAACTACCTCTCCACTTTCTTCTTTCTTCTCTTCTGTGGCTTTTTCGTCTTTTTCTTCACAGAATACCCGAACGTCCCGATCTCTTTTCCGAGATCCAGATATTCTCCGTGCGAATATGCGATCAGCCCGCTTTTATTGAGCTGAATTTTCCATTCTCATCAAGATATTTTTCATCGACATGAACTGCCAGTACTTCTGCGAGGAACATATGGTGCGAACCGAGTTCTTTCTTCTCGGTAATACGGCACTCGATATTGACCGGTGCTTCCGCGATCAGCGGTGCTTTGACCTTCGTTGCTTCCACCGCAGTCAGCCCGGTCTCTTTGAATTTATCGACATCCCGGCCGGAACGTACGCCGCAGTAGTCAGTTGCCCGTGCCAACTCTTTTGTTGTCAGGTTGATGACAAATTCTCCTGTCTCATCCAGAATATCATACGAATAACGCTGCGGTCTTACCGAAATATAAACCATCGGCGGGTTGGTACAGACGGTTCCCGTCCACGCCACCGTGATGATGTTTGGTTTCTCGCCCTCCCTCTGACAGCTGACCATCACTGCCGGAAGCGGATAGATCATATTTCCCGGTTTCCAGATTTGCTTTGCCATAATTATAATTGCCTCCTATTGCTGCATTGCCGTCATAAAGCTCGGGATCAGCTGTTTCTTTCTGGAAACAACACCCGGCAGGATCACAGACTGCTCGCCTTCCTGCGGCTCTTTGTGGAACGCTTCGCTTACCACATTTTTGCTGTCTCCGCCGTAGAACAGCAGCTCTGTGCTTTCGTTGATAATATCTGTCAGCATAAAGAACAGCATGGATTCTCCGTGGCTTCCCAGAGCCTTTTCCATATATGGAAGCAGTTCTTTCTTGATCTCGGTCAGCTCATCCGCATTTACAGAAGTGATCTGTCCAACGCCAAAGCTGGATTTATTTAACTCAAATTTCTTGAAATCCTGATAGAAGATTTCTTCCGGTGATTTATTCTTTAAATTGCTTCCCGCTGCAAACATCTCGGATGCCAGTTCTTCGCATTTGACACCGGCGATCTCCGCCAGCTTTTCTGCCGCTGCCTTGTCCATCGCCGTACAGGTCGGAGAACGGAACATCAGCGTATCCGAAAGAATCGCAGAACAGAGCAGTCCGGCAATATTTGGCTCGATCGTCAGATTTTTTCCTGATAAACCTGATACAGAATCGTTGCCGTACATCCAACCGGCTGATTGCGGAAATAAACCGGAGCCATCGTCTGCAAAGATCCGATCCTGTGGTGATCGATGATCTCCAGAATCTCTGCACTTTCGATGTTGTCAACCGCCTGCGAAATTTCATTGTGATCCACAAGGCAGAGCTGTCTGCGTTTGATACCCAGCAAGTTACGTCTGGAAACCATTCCCACATATTTTCCGTGTTTATTCAGAACCGGGAAATCTCTGTGACGCAGTTTTGCCATAACTTCTTTGATATCATCCGTATAATCGTCAATGCTGAATTTCACCAGATTCTCACTGGTCATAAAATGTTTCACCGGCATACTCTGATTGATCAGTCGTGCAACCGTATAAGTATCATGCGGAGAACTGATCACAAAACATTCTCTCTCCTCTGCCAGTCGGCGGATCGTCTTCGAAATCGGAACGCCCATACAGACGATGATGCAGCTCGCCCCCATCTCGATCGCACAAAGCTGAGCTTCATAACGGTTTCCCAGAATCACCAGATCATTCTGCTCCACACTTTGTTCCATCACTTCCGGCTGGATGCCGCGATCAGCACCTTTCCATCCGTAAAATGTGCATGCTCATTTCCAACGATCATCGTTCCATCTACTGTTTCCAAAATGTTGCGATACGGCGTTCTTGCCTCAGAAAGCGCTGCATTGTTGTAAACATCCATGTACGATTCTGTAATGTCGTTTGTCGTGATCAGACCCTCCAGCTCCTGATTCTGATTAAGGATCGGAAGGGTAAATACATTTTCATTCCGCATCAGCGTCCATGCTTTTTTCAGAGAAATTTTACTGTCCACTCCACCGACTTACGCACATCCATGTCTTTGACACGCGTACCGACATTCGGCATATAGCCCGGTGTATTCATCTGAAAACGTTTCAGCACATACAGCGTTTCTTCGTTGATCTGACCGGCACGCTTTGCCTCGTAAACGGGATTTTCCTCCGTTCTGTTTTTGATATCTGCATAAGCGATCGCAGAACAGATCGAGTCCGTATCCGGATTCTTGTGTCCGATCACATAAATTTTCCTCTTATTGTTTTCCATAATAGCCTCCATATGATTATAACGTAAAACGCTCCGGCAGTAACTGCTCCAGTGTATAACTTTTCCAGTTTTCCGTATCTTTTGCCAGCAAAATCTCAAAATCTGCTTTGCAGAATTCTGCCATCACCTGACGGCACACGCCGCACGGCGGACAGTAATTTCCGGCTTCGCCCCGTTTATTTCCGACGATCACTATCGCCGTAAATCCCGCCTGCCTTCTGACACTGCCTTAAAAAATGCTGTCCGCTCCGCACAGTTGCACGGCGAATATGCCGCATTCTCAATGTTGCAGCCCTGATAGATCTTACCGTCTTCTGTGAGCAGTGCCGCCCCGACCAGAAACTCTGAATACGGTGCATAAGCCTGCTGCTGTGCCAGAAAAGCCTGTCTTACCAGCTCTTTTCTATCTCTGTCATCCATCCTGCAGATCCCTCCGTTATTCAGGTGCGATTTCAAGTGCCAGTTCCATCATATCATGAAAACTCTTTTCACGTTCTGCTGAGTTTGTCGCCTCTCCGGTAACAATGCTGTCCGAGATCGTACAGATCGCAAGAGCCTGTTTTCCGGTTCTCGCCGCATTCATATACAATGCCGCCGCTTCCATTTCCACGGCCAGTACGCCCATTTTCCGCCAGTTCACATCCAGGTTGGAATCGCTGTAAAATGTATCCGAAGAAAGCAGATTTCCGACCATATAATGCAGACCTTCCCTTTTTTCTGCCGCTTCCACTGCTTTTCTCAAAAGTGGAAAAGATGCCGTTGGAGCAAAGCTTCCAGGAAGCTGATACTGTGCCGCAAAATTCGAATTTGTGCAGGCACCGATGCCAAATACCAGATCCCGCAGATGCAGATCTTCCCTGAGTGCACCTGCCGTGCCGATCCGGATAATATTTTCCACATCATAACCATTGAACAGCTCATAAGAATAAATGCCCATTGAAGGCATTCCCATGCCGCTCGCCATCACAGAAACTCTCTTGCCCTTATAAGTTCCCGTATAACCTGACATTTGGCGCACCGAGTTGACCAGAACTGCATCTTCCAGATAATGTTCCGCTATAAATCTCGCCCGCAGCGGATCACCCGGCATCAGTACTGTTTTTGCAAAATCACCCTTTTTTGCCTCTATATGAGGTGTCGGAATATTCATAAGTCCATCCTTTCCGCAGACACCCGTCTGCTGCTGTTTTTATTATTTTAGCATTTTTGAATGTCATGGTCAAAAGTTATTTCCCAAGTTGCTTTACAAATTCATCGCAAAAAGGTATATTGGAATCATATTTTACAGACCCGGCAGCAAGTCTTCCGGTCTGCATCTTTTTGCCTTAACACCACAAAATCAACAGGAGGTATTACAATGTCAGAAGAATTAAAAACATCTGAAGAACTCGCAGCAGAAGCCGAAACTTCGGCTGCTGAAACACCGGGAACCACCGAAACTGCCGCACCGGAAGAACCGGCAGAAACCATGGCTGATTACGCTGAAGAACTGGAAGCTTCTTTCAAACAGATCCATGAAGGCGATATCCTCACCGGAACCGTAATCGGTGTTTCCGAATCTGAGATCACACTGGATCTGAAATACTACACCGAAGGTATCATCCGTCTGGAAGATTTCACAAGCGATCCTGGATTTAATCTCAAAGAAGATGTTCACATCGGTGATGAGATCTCCGCAACCGTGATCCGCAGAGATGACGGAGAAGGCCACATTCTGCTCTCCTCCAAAGAAGCGAATGACATTCTCGCATGGGACAAATTCAAAAAATACATGGAAGAAGGCACCAACTGACCGTTAAGGTCGGTGGCATCGTAAAATCCGGTGTGGTTGCATACCTGGACGGCATCCGCGGTTTCATCCCGGCATCCAAGCTTTCCCTGAATTATGTAGAAGAAGACGCTCTGAACGACTGGCTCGGCAAAGAACTGGAAGTCCGTGTCATCAATGCTGATGCTGAAAACAAACGTCTCGTCCTTTCCGCAAGAGAGATCCTGCGTGAGAAGCAGATGAAGAACGCAAAGCAAAAGTTCCAACGTTCAGGTCGGACTCGTTACCGAAGGAACCGTAGAGACTATCAAACCTTACGGTGCATTTATCAACCTTGGAAATGGCCTGTCCGGTCTGCTGCACGTTTCTCAGATCTGCGAAAAACGTATCAAAACACCGGCAGCTGTTCTGTCCGAAGGTGATACTGTAAAAGTCAAGATCACTGCGATCAAAGACGGAAAACTGAGTCTGAGCATGAAAGCCCTGAACGATGTAGCCGCAGAAGAAGTCGAAGAAGAGACTTCGAACTTCCGGAGACAGAAGCCGCTACCACAAGTCTTGGCTCCCTGTTCAAAAACATTAAGCTTTGATGTTACGATGAAAAGATGCATACGAATTGTTCCGTACTTTGTACTCCAACAATTCCGTCATGTATTAGTACATTCCAACAAAAAACAGGTCTGTTCAAGACCTGTTTTTGTTATTTTCACACACTTTTCACAGAGCGTTCATATTCTATTCATACATCATTGTTACTATGTAAACAGTTCAAGAGCGAAAGCTTTTGATACACTTTACACAAAGCAATAAATTTTTTCATAATAGCCTCCAATGTACCAGACATTGGGGGCACTCCTCATTTTACGGATATTTTTGTGCCGGATTTCACACACTCTCCGACACGTTTCTATTTTTCAATCCCCATTCTGGATGCCTGACCCTCATCAAACGGATGCTTGATCTTTTTGATCTGCGATACATAGTCTGCCGCAGCGATCATCGCCTCGCTTGGTGTATTTCCGGTCAGGATCACTTCCAGCTTGTCCGGTTTCTTTTTCAGAAAGTCAAGTACCAGCTTTTCATCCAGCAGTCCCGCACTGATCGTATAGATCGTCTCATCCAGAAAAAGCACATCGAAGTCTTCCTCCACCGCTTTCTTTGTCACCTTCTCAAACTGACTGTTATAGAAAGCAAGACGTTCTTTCTTTTCCTGTTCCGTCATCTGAAAGCTGAATTTCTCCTGATCCAGTCCGTTTACGATTGAAACATTCTCTATCTTTTCCAGAATGTTTCGTTCACTCGTCTTGTTGTTTTTCATAAACTGATAGATCAGTACACGGTAGCCATAACCGGCTGCCCGCACACAGAGTCCCATTCCTGTTGTTGTCTTTCCTTTTCCGTCCCCGAAATAAATATGGACAAGCCCTGTTCCTTTTCGATTCATAATTTCTTTTTATACCTCCTGCATATTTGATCAAATCAGATGCATAGGAAATCTGATACATGATTCTGTCGGAATCACTTTGCAGGAGCTTAAGCTCACTCCTACAGTTCCAGTTTCATATCGCCGTCTTTGATCCAGCCTTTTTTTTCTCATAAATTCGGACACTGCCAGTGTGATCACTGCCGGCAGCACAATCTGGAATACCACAATGATGATCATTGTCATGGTACCTCCGATTTCCGGTTCCATCGTCTGATAGGTCATGATCTGCCCTACAAATCCTGCGGTTCCCATACCGGAGCCTGTTGCATTGCTCGTCATTTTGACCAGCATTGTGCTGACCGGTCCCAAAACGGCACTGGAAACAATCGCCGGAATCCATATGATTGGTTTTCTTACAATATTCGGCACCTGCAGCATAGATGTTCCAACGCCCCTGTGCCAGAAGTCCGGCAACTTTATTTTCACGATAGCTTGCCACCGCAAATCCTACCATGTTACAGCAACATCCAATCGTCGCCGCACCGGCTGCAAGTCCGGAAAGATTTAAAATAATACCAAGAGCCGCAGAACTGATCGGCAGTGTCAGGATCATTCCCATCAGCACGGAAACCACGATTCCCATGATAAATGGCTGCTGTTCTGTTCCCCAGTTGATGATTGCACCAAGTCCGGTCATAAATTTGGAAATCGGCGGTCCTACGATCAGACCGACTGCACATCCGGTTACGATCGTTACGATCGGCGTTACCAGAATATCTACTTTTGTCTTACCGGAAACCAGATGTCCCAGTTCAATTCCTGCAAATGCCGCTACAAATGCACCGAGCGGTTCTCCAGGTCCTGCCAGAACAACGCTTCCGTCAACCAGAAGTGAACCTGCCAGAATCTTACTTGCAAATCCTCCTGTCATGCCGGCCGTTGCCGCAGAAAGCACCACCAGCGGACTTTCCTGATAACGGTGTGCCACACCGACACCGATACCCGCACCGGTCATCGCTGCTGCCATCTTTCCCATGATAAAAAGCATGTCTCCAATGTTTCCACCGATCAGGTTTCCAATCTGTTGGATTATTGTACCAACAATCAGTGTAGAAAACAAGCCCAAAGCCATGCCACTCAAACCATCAATAAAAATGTGGTTCAGTAATTTTTTCATGCCTTTCTTTCCTCCTCGATAAAGTTTTCCCGGTCAGACTGCCTGTATGCACTTCCCGGAGTGAGTTTACACCTTTATATTGATTCTTCAACAATGTCATTTCAGGTGTCTTGTCACCTTGAGAATGTAGCATATTTTCCAGCATTTATCAAGAATATTTTTCTGTCTGAACTCTTTACAGAACGGAAAGTTTATTGTATGATTCAGAATGATGTCAGAGCATTGGCAGACATTGTCTTGTATCTTGATCCATCAAACTGTTTTTCAGGAGAAAGGATGTAGCATGACCTCTAAGAAACTGAAAAAAACTTTTACTGCTGCCTTTTTGTCCGGCAGTATTCTTTTACAGAATTTTCCTGCTTTGGCAGCTGCTTCTGATACAACAGACTGGCTGAAGGAATCGCCGTTCCGACAGGATATAACAACTGAAAAAAGTACTCAGACAGAATCCGTTCCGTCCGAAACCGAAACGGTATCCCCTGAAACATTAAGCACTTTTCAGACCGAAGCGGAAACGGAAATCCCGGAAGAAAGCAAGTCTTCCAATAACACAGCTTCTTTTCTTATGGCTGATAATTCCGATACCTTTTCACAGATTCTGCAGGAAGCCACTCTTACACCTTCCTACACTTTTGATTCTCTGAATCAGGATTTTTCCTGGAAAGAGCTGAAAACAGAGCTTACCAGACGCATCAACAGCTATTCTTCCAAGTGGTCTGTTTATCTGAAAGACCTGACCACCGGAAATGTGATAAGCATCAACGAACGTGCCCAGGAGTCCGCAAGCCTGATCAAACTTTATGTGATGGGAGCCGTAATGCAGGAAATCCAGAACGGCAATCTGGAAATGAATGACACGACCAAACATCTTCTCGATGAAATGATCACAGTCAGCGATAATTCTGCCACAAATGAGCTGGTCCGTTATCTGAACAAAGATCACGACCACAAGAAAGGCATGAAGAAAGTAAATGCTTTCATAAAAGCACAGGGATTTGAATATACGCACGAATACAACGGTCTGGAGGACACCAGTCTGTGGTACGACACTGATACCAAAAACACAACTTCCGCCAAAGACTGCGGCCGCCTTCTGGAACGTATTTACCGCGGAGAATTTGTCTCTCATCTCGCTTCCCGCCAGATGGAAGAACTTCTGTTAAATCAGCAGGTTACCTACAAAATCCCATCCACGATCCCGTCGGAATCGCGTGTTGCAAACAAAACCGGTGAGACTTCCGACTGCGAAAACGATGCAGCGATCGTCTACACACCAAAAGGCGATTATATTTTATGTATCATGTCCTGCGAGGTTTCCAGCAAAAGTTCTGCCGTAGATTCCCTTCAGGAAATGTCCTCCCTGATCTACAGCTACTTTATGAACCGTGACACCTCAAAAGTCAGCCGCCAGGTGGAGGCTACTGCAAAGGAAACCGATTAGGTTTGATATACAAAATGTAAAATTAATAAATTTTATGTTGTATGTTGTCAATTCATTTTATATATGCTAGACTAATAGTAATCAGATTAGAGCTAACGTAGGAATAGTCTGGTGGTTGTTCCTTCCGGAAACGGGAAGGAGATATTGTATGAATACACTTGAAGTATTAACACTTGTGCTTGTAATTTTTGCAGCACTTACATATATTGACAACCACCGTAAATAAAAAAGTGGCTATCTCCTACACCCCTAGGAGATAGCGTGTGTAATTTATAAACTTCGTTTATAAGTTTCCGGTGGCAACCATCGGACATACGCAAACCCTCTGATTGCTTCTAAGATGATTATAAACTATTCACTTCCATTTTTCAAGTGAAAAAGTTTGAAGAGGCTGCCGTTTTCAGGCAGTCTCTTTACTTTCATTTTAAAATCCGCTATACTTGAAATCAATTACTTCTGCCCTTTATGGCAGCTTTTATATGGAGGTAGAAATGTTATGTTCCGTTTATGGGGGAAAATTTTTAAAGACAACCATATGCTTCGAGATACCGTTATAGAAGATGACCGAAACGATACACGCACACACAAAATCTTTGATTCTTTAGATCAGATCTGCTACGACTTTGATCTCGGCAAACCGATCTGGCTCGATTCCAATATTCAGGAATTCAAACGCCACAGCAAAACTCGTTTTTACCAGGATAGTTTTATAGAAGAAATCCCCTTCGACTACCTTGAACTTCAGGTAATCGAAGAGGATTGACAACTGTTTCAGCTATGTGCATCCTGTGATATCGAACTGTTTGGTATCACAGGATTTTTTTGATATTTTCATAGACTCCGTCCAGCAGTCTTTCACGAGTCTCTTTCGGTGCCCAGGCAATATGAGGCGTAATGATCAGCTTGCCGCTGTCCTGGATCTGCCTTAATGGATTGTCCTCCCTCATCGGCTCTCCATCCAGCACATCCAGAGCCGCTGCCGCAATCTTATTTTCCTGCAAAGCCCACGTAAGTGCTTCCTGATCCACGATCGCTCCGCGTGCCACATTGATAAAAATTGCGGACTTCTTCATCTTCTCAAAAGCCGCTCTGTCAAAAAGTTTTCTTGTGTCCGGGTTCAGCGGTGCATGCACCGATATCAGATCCGAACGTTTCAGCAGTTCTTCAAAATCCACTCTCTCATACAGCTGATCGGTGTTCTTCCCGGATGTTGAATAATAAATAACGTTGCAGCCAAATTCCTGTGCATGGGATGCCACACGTTTCCGATCGCTCCCATGCCGACAATACCCCAGGTCTTTCCGTCAAGCTCTGAAAATTCTGCTCAAAATGAGAAAACTGAGCGGAGGTACAATACGCACCTGATTTTACATAGTGATCATAATAGGCCAGTTTATGCAGAACATAGAACATCAGTGCAAATGTATGCTGTGCCACTGCTTCCGTAGAATAGCCGGCTACATTCGCTGACAGGATGCCGTGGCTGTCTGTATATGCCCGGTCAATATTGTCCATTCCCGTAGCCGTTACGGCTACCAGTTCAGATGCGAAGCACCTGCCAGCGTTTTTTCATTCATCGGAATTTTGTTGATCACAACAACATCTGCATCTTTTACCCGCTCCGGCACCAGTTCACCGGTGTGTCTCTGTATTTTGTTACATGTCCCAGTTTGTCAAATCTGTCCAGATTTATGTCATCACCAAGCGATATGGTCTCCAGAAATACAATCTCCATAGCAGTTTCCTCTCTTTCGTAATGCTAGTCTGCAGGGGAAATCCCTGCTCCATTATGACAATAACTCTTTCAGAACTTCCCGTATCACACGTTCCTGCTCATCCGAATCCATCTGCCGCAGAATCTTCGCCGTCTGCTCTTTAGGTGTATCCGCCGCAGCTGCTGTCTCACGGATACCCTCCCGGATTTTTCCGAGATTCTCCTTCAGCTCCTGCTTGTCTCTGATACCATCCTTGCTGTTCTTTACGTTCTTCTTTTTCCGTCCCGGCATGGAAACCATTTTTCCGAAATGTCCGGTTACGTCTTCCGACTCAGCAGAAGCTGCCACTTCTTCTGACGATGCATCGCATTTTGCCATTTCCACCTGATTTGCCGGTTTTGAAAATTCCGCCAGTATCGGCTGCACCGGCTCCGGCTGTTTCTGTCTTGCAACAGAAGATTTTGCAGCCTGTACACCGGAAGAAGCATGAAGCACCAGCACATTATCCAGCTCGTCCTGCAAAGTAATCTCCAATGACTGTTTTGCAAATCCTGTATCCAGAACGCCAAAGACCAGAAGAGAAATTCCCTCCATCAGCAAAGTGCCTGTCAGATAAGTCTGACGCATGCCGCCAACCGCCTGCGGCTGGCTGATATACCATCCGACCGCTCCCAGTGCCGCACATAATATGGCAGCCATCTGTGCCATCCGTTTCCAGGTATGCAAAGATCCTCCAAAAAGACGGTACTCCAGCAGATTTTTGCGGATAAATGCTTCCGTGTTAAACGCATTGACCGTATTCTGTTTCATTCTGCATACGTTCTGATAACGCTGGCGAAGCTGTTTCATAAACTTACCTTTCGCCATGCCCTGCCTTCTGACATCTCTGAGCAGGTTTCCATACATCGAACGAAGTACCACCTGGCTGACCACTCCCCAGGCACAGATCAATGCCATTGTGTAGAACAATATTGTCTGCTGACTTAAAAACTGTAACATGGATAATCCCCCTTCTGATCCTGCTTGTTTTCATTTCACGTTTCGCTGCTGCAGCAGTCACATTCTCCGGATGAATGTTGCAGGCACATTATAGCCTCAGAATTTGCATTTGAAAAGCAGAATCGTTCGACAATTTCTGCTCTTATGGCTCGAAAATCGGGGGATTTTTTTATGAAGTTCTTCAGTTTTCGTTCTTTTTTCTACGCTTCTTTTGCAGCCAGATTCTTCATCATGCCGCGAACCAGTCTGACGCTGTGAGCAACTGCCTGCTTCTCAAACGTCGGATAATCCATGGATGCACTGTCATCTGCCTTATCTGAAATCGCACGCAGAACAACAAACGGCACTTCATTTAAGTGTGCAGTCTGTGCGATCGCAGCACCTTCCATCTCGGTACAGTATCCTGCGAAAAGTGTCGAAATGTTCTCTTTGGTTTCTTTGTCTGCGATGAACTGATCGCCGCTGACAACTCTTCCGTGAAATACCTGAATTTCCGGATTAACCTCTTCACATACTTTCTCAGCCAGATCCGCAAGTGCCTTGTCCGCCTCAAAAGAGAACACATCCATCTGCGGAATCTGTCCCTTCGGATAACCAAAGCTTACTGCATCCATATCGTGATGAACCAGATCGCTGGAAATAACCAGATCACCGATGTTGATCTCCGCTTTCAGAGAACCGGCGATTCCTGTATTGATCACTGCTTTTACATCAAACACATCGATCAGGATCTGTGTGCAGACCGCCGCATTTACCTTCCCAACACCGCTGCGTACCACAACAACATCCTGACCTTCCAGAATGCCCTCGCAGAATTCCATGCCTGCTTTTGTCAGCTGACGTGTAATCTGCATCTGCTCCTTCAGCTCTTTTACCTCAACTTCCATTGCTCCTATAATTCCAATTGTACCCATGTCTGTCTCCTTCTATATTAATGGATTTGGCACTTATAAAATCCATTCATTTTCTGTAATTTAAGATTTTTATTACAACACTTCTATTTTTACCGTAAAATCAGGTCTATGTCAAGCTGAGCAAAATTTCATATCAGTGGGATTTTTGCAGAATACAATATGTCTTGCATCCGCCTGATAAAATGCGTATAATCAAGTCAAAGCATCAGGAAATCTTGCTCCGTGAGATGACAGGTATTTCCTAACTCGCATAAAAAACAGGAGGTATTTAAAATGCAGGTATATAAAACAAGAGGTGTCTGTTCTCAGGCAATTCAGTTCGAACTGGACGGAGACACCATCAAACACGTAAACTTATCGGCGGATGTTCCGGAAACACACAGGGCGTTGCACGCCTGGTAGAAGGCATGAAAGTAAAAGATGCCAATCGCCAGAACTGGAAGCATCCACTGTGGTCCAAGACCAACTTCCTGCCCGGATCAACTGGCAAAGGCATTAAAAGAAGCAATCAATGCATAATTTCCGGATTATATTCTTATAATATGATGTGGGTGTCAAAAGTCCCCAATAATGATTGCAATCGAGTAGGAGCGGTGACTAACCGCCGTCCTCTCACACCACCGTGCGTACCGTTCGGTACACGGCGGTTTCAATAGTTGACGTGCACGGACTGATAGGCTGTGGCTAAATCATAGAAGCCACCGTTTATCAGTCTCTCTT
>ENA-OQER01000278-OQER01000278.1-human-gut-metagenome-genome-assembly--contig:-NODE-278-length-28956-cov-2.334802_pt1 | contig 28956 bp, 37 predicted proteins | sample MGYA00242797_ERZ504639 | MGnify/ENA primary metagenome ERZ504639 (study PRJEB26092, sample SAMD00036306) | human gut metagenome | host: Homo sapiens | study: EMG produced TPA metagenomics assembly of...
GTCGGAGATGTGACCCATGCCGAACACCAAAGCCACATACAGTACCAGGCAGATGGTGGTGATGGTGGACGACTGTGCGGCAGCCATGCCAACCGTGTCGCTCAGATAGGTCGGCAGGTAGGTGAGCACCGTGTAGAAGCCGACTGCGTTGAGCACGCAGGCACCGAAGCTGATGACCAAAGTCTTGAAGTGGTTCTGGAACAGCTCGCGCAGCGGGGAAACGCTCTTAGTGGTGGAAGCGAACTGCTGCTTGTCGTCCAAAGCTTCGGTCATGGAAGCATACACCGGCGAATCAGCGAGCTTGGTACGGATGAAATGCACGATCAGACCAAGCGGCCGGCCATGAGGAACGGAATACGCCATCCCCAAGAGGTCAGTGCATCAGAGCTCAGCGAGGCGGTCATCACGGTGGCGAGCGTGGAGCCTACGAGCAGACCGATGGCGGTGGATGCCGGAATCAGCGAGCAGTAGATGCCACGCTTCTTGGTCGGCGCGTATTCGCCAAGGAAGGTTGCGGCGCCGGCATATTCACCGGAAGCGGAGAAGCCCTGCACCATGCGAAGCAGCAGCAACAGTGCCGGAGCGAAAATGCCGATCGCAGCATATGACGGCAGGCAGCCAATCAGGAACGATGCACCCGACATGAACATGATGGAAATCGCAAGAGCGCCCTTGCGTCCCTTCTTATCGCCGAAGTTACCCCAAAACAGTGCACCGATCGGACGAAGCACGAATGACAGTGCAAACACGCCGAACGTCTGCAGCATGGCGACCGTGTGATTGCCGGACGGGAAAAACACCAAAGCGATGGTGGTCGCGAAGTAGGAATAGGAAGCGTAGTCGAACCATTCAATGAAGTTGCCGAGGAAAGACGAGACGGCCACTTTCTTGACCATCTTCTGCTCTTCGGACTGTTCAGACACGGAAGCCCTGTTGGCGGTTGCGATTGTTGCACTGGCACTCATCATGTCACCTGCTTTCTTCTGCTGAATCTGTCTGTACGTTCGCGTTTTCTTCATACCCGGCGAACGTTGTGACTCTGACTATCGCCCGAAGTATTTGCGCCAAAGTGAACTGATTGTTAAACCGCAACCGTTTGTTTTTGACGTTTTGCCAAGTTCCCCTTGCTTACAGCGCCGAAGTGGAAGATATGGTGTGATTATGTTGCGATTTCGCCATTTTCGCACCTAAAAGCAGCATTGACCAGCTGATTTTATCGGTAGGCGCTATGCCCACGATCTGTGTCACTTTGTCCAATCGGTTGTACAACGTCTGCCGTTGGATACCTAATTGCTCGCATGCGCCGGTCTTGTTGTCGAGATTGTCGAAACAGGCGCACAACGTGTCGATCAGCATGGCGTTATGCATAAGCTCATGCCCAACCGTCTGCGTGATCACCATGCGCACGGCCTCATCGGTACGTTCCATTCCCAACATGCGTTCCAGCAACGAGGAATCCACACATTCGAGGGTTCCATATGGGCATTCCGCATCGTTCGAAATGCATGTTCGAATCACACTGCGCAACGCACCGAACGCGTCCATCAATGAAATCGTGTCCAACGCTGCGCGTCCATGCACGGTATATACGTATTCGTTTGCAGCGACTTGCGTCAACGCATGCAAACACCGATCTGAAAATACCGACACATCGCCGCCGCTGTCTTGCGCCGCGAGAAAACCGATCATTAAATCGCCTTCCAACAAACAGATCGATTCGCAACCGCCGTTGGATTCGAAATCGTCGATCATCGACACGATTGCCGGCATGGCGTTGGCCACCGACTTGAGTTTCATGGCAAATGGCATATACACGCCCGAAGCGGCGAATCCCAACGCATCAAGCATGGCATGGCCCTCACGCGCTTCCATCGACGAAACATGCACGCCATCTTCCGGCCCCGCAATCAGATGCGCCACCATGCCGACGCGCGCTCCCCCATCGAGATACAGTGTCAAAACCGGAGCGGCAATCTGTTCGATCCTTCTGCACATCGCTTCATCGAACACCGTATTGCGCTGGCTGATCTCCAAAGCGCCCAAAGGCCGTTTCTGTTCCTCCAGTGCAAGTACAATGCCGCAATCTGTAGCGGTATTGATGTTCTGTCCAGCTCGGGCGACTTCAAGACCGTCCACGTCGAATATGACCACATCCTCGCCGAACAGGTTCGCAATGCCATCGGCAACGGCTTTGGGATTGGACGCTTGAGCAAGCTCAGAACGCAACGAAGTTGACATAACGTCCACTTGCATCTGCATACGCATCTGATCACGCACAATCATGGTATTGACGCTCTGGCAGATATCGACGAAAGGAATGCGACGGCGCAATCCAATAATCGTAAGTCCTTCATGCTTGGCTGCCTTCACCAACATTTTCGGCAGTTGGGTGACTTCTTCAACCAATTCGACCATCAATGCCGCAATATCAGCATTCACGAGGCTTTTCACATATTCGTCCGCACGTTTTTCACGACCGTCCGCAACTAAAGATCGCCCCTCCACCACCAGAAGCTCGCCTCCTGCCAGAAATGAGGCGACGTCCTCGCGTTCGTTGGTGAACACCCAACGCACCGGATTATCCAAGCTATCGCCAGCAACTTCAACCTGTGGTTCCGCCGTCGCAACCAAGGCATCATCGAGCACTTCCCTCACCGTAACAGCCATACAAACCGTCCAATCCGAAGTAATACACATGTCACATCAAGTAACGTGACCGCAAAGCAATACGCCGACAATAACCATCAACGATTACGTCAAAGGTTCCCTTCCGTAACCCAATGGACATATGACAAAACGTCTGCCGGAACCCGAAAACTCGCATGAAAACTCGTATTGGAAGGAGTGATTATGAGCACGCAACTGTTCATCAACGCACACATCGCCACCGGCATGCCGGGCAGCACCGCAGCAGAGACAACGGCAATCCAAGATATTCTCGTCGAAGACGGCAAGTTCATCAGCATTGCACCCAATTTCAAAGCAACACTCGAAGCACAAGGCAAAGATATGGCGAGCGTGGAAGTCGTCGATTTGGGCGGAAAGCTGGTCTGTCCACCATTCTGCGACACCCATCTGCATCTTGATTACGTCTTTACCGCACGCAAGCCCGGCGCGGTGAACGAGTCAGGCACCCTGTTCGAAGGCATTCAGCGTTGGAGTGAAACCAAGGCAGATCTCACTGTCGACGAGATCAAGGAACGCGCGAAAATCGGCATCGCAAGGAAATGCGTCATGGCGTGCAGTTCATTCGTTCGCACGCCGATGTGACCGACCCGAATCTTACCTCGCTCAAAGCTCTGCTGGAGCTTAAGGAGGAACTGAAAGATACTGTCACGCTGCAGATCGTCTCCTTCCCGCAGGAGGGCATGTACTCCTATGAAGGTCCTCATGGCGAATCCGGCGCGGATTTGGTTGAGGAAGGCCTGAAAATGGGTGCTGATTGCGTCGGTGGCATTCCGCATTTCGAGCAGTGCCGTGAGTTCGGCGAACGTTCCATGCACACCGTGGTCGAACTGGCTTCGAAGTACGACAAGCTCATCGACGTGCATTGCGACGAAACCGACGATCCAACTCACGTTATCTTGAACTGCTGTCCGCACTCGCCTATCGCGCCGGTATCGGTTCGAAGACCACGGCAAGCCACACTTGCTCCTTGGGATCGGCCGACAATGCCTATTTCTTCCATCTGACCAAGCTGTTGAAGGCCGCACATATCAATTTCGCCTGCGCACCTACGGAAAATCTGTATCTGCAGGGGCGTCAAGACACGTTCCGAAGCGTCGTGGCATCACGCGAGTCAAGGAGCTCACCGAAGCTGGGGTGAATGTGTCGCTTGGTCAGGATTCCATGCAAGATCCCTGGTATCCGGTCGGTAACGGCAATATGATGCTGATTCTCGATTATGTGCTGCATTTGGCGCAGATGATGAGTTTTGAAGAGATCGATGATGCGTTGAAGTTCCTGACAGTCAACGGCGCAACCACGCTCGGCATGCGCGATTCGTATGGTCTTGAGGCAGGCAAGCCCGCAAACTTCATTGTGCTTGATGCTTCCAGCGTGTTCGACGCCGTATACGAGCGTTGCGAAGTGCTTCGCTCGGTACGAGAGGGTCGCACACTGTTCACCCGTAACACGTCAATCACTGCCGATCTCGATCTGCTGACACTGTAATTCGTCAAGTTTCGAAATACTTTCGGCATACGAAAGGCCTTGAAATCATTACATACGATTTCAAGGCCTTTCGTGTGTCGCGTTACTTACGCACCGATTGCTTATTCAACAGATTCTGCGGATTCCGTAAGTTCTGTCGATTCCGTCGATTCGGCAGGTGCCTCGGTTTCAGCTGCGACTTCACCTTCAGCAGGCTCCGTATTTGGCTCTTCGAACGCCTCACCGGTAAAGGTGAACTCGCCCAGGATGCCTTCGCCTTCCGCATCGACCTTCACGCGCTGGCCATCTTCGAGTTCGCCCATCAGGATCTTCTCCGAAATGGCGTCTTCGACGTCGCGCTGAATCACGCGACGCAACGGACGCGCGCCCAGCAGCGGGTCGAAGCCCTTCTGCGCGAGCAGATCCTTGGCAGCGTCGGTAAGCTCGAGGGACATGTGGCGATCGAACAAGCGATCATTGAGCTGCTTGACGTCAAGATCGACGATCTGACGCACTTGCGGCTCGGTGAGCTGCTTGAACACGATGATGTCGTCCAGACGGTTCAGGAATTCCGGACGGAACTGCTGCTTCAGCTCCGCGGAAACCTGATCCTTCATGCGCTGGTAGCTCGACTCGGTGTTGGCACCCAAGTTGAAGCCGGTGTTGGCGCTTGGCGATGTCTCGCGTACCAAGATTGGTGGTCAGAATGATGATGGTGTTCTTGAAGTCCACCTTGCGGCCTGGCCATCAGTCAGATGACCGTCATCAAGCACCTGCAGCAGCGTGTTGAAGATATCCGGATGGGCCTTTTCGATCTCATCGAACAGCACCACGGAGAACGGCTTGCGACGAACCTTCTCGGTGAGTTCGCCGCCCTCTTCGTAACCGACGTATCCCGGAGGAGCACCAAACAGGCGCGAAGCCGCATATTTCTCGGAGAATTCAGACATGTCGACACGAATCAGTGCGTCCTCGTCGTCAAACAGGAATTCGGCGAGCGTCTTGGCCAGCTCGGTCTTACCGACGCCGGTGGGGCCAGCGAAGATAAACGAACCGGACGGACGCTTCGGATCCTTCAAACCAACACGAGCACGACGGATGGAGCGGCTCAACGCGGACACGGCCTCGTCCTGGCCGATGATGCGCTTGTGCAGCTCGCTTTCCATGGTCATGAGCTTCTTGGACTCGGCCTGGGTGAGCTTGAACACCGGAATGCCGGTGGTCTGGGAAATCACTTCGGCGATGACATCCTCATCCACAACCATCTTCACATCGGATTCGCCCTCACGCCACGAAGATTCCTTCTGCTTGCGTTCGGCTTCCAGCTTCTCCTGCTTATCACGCAGCTCAGCGGCCTTTTCGAAGTCCTGGCCTTGATGGCCTGGTCCTTCTCTTCGGCAAGCTTGGCGATCTTCGTGTCAAGTTCCTTAAGCTCCGGCGGAGCGGTCAGACGACGGATGCGCAGACGCGCACCGGCCTCATCGATCAGATCGATGGCCTTGTCTGGCAGATGACGGTCCTGAATGTAACGGCTCGACAGATCGGCCGCGGCCTGCAACGCACCATCGGTGATCGTCACATGGTGATGGTTCTCGTAACGCGAACGCAAGCCCTTAAGGATCTCGATGGTTTCGGCAATGCTCGGCTCATGCACCTGGATGGGCTGGAAACGACGTTCCAAAGCGGCATCCTTCTCGATGTACTTACGGTACTCGTCGGTGGTGGTGGCGCCAATGGTCTGCAGCTCACCTCGCGCGAGCATTGGCTTCAACATGTCGGAAGCGCCAAGAGCGCCATCCGCGGAACCAGCGCCCACAATGGTATGGATCTCATCGATGAACAGCACGATGTCGCCGCGGGTCTTGATCTCCTTGAGCACCTTCTTCAGACGCTCCTCGAAATCGCCACGGTAGCGCGAACCAGCCACCATGGATCCCAGATCCAACGAATAGACCTGCTTGCCCTTCAGCGTCTCCGGAACGTCGCCGGCATTGATCTTCTGCGCCAAGCCTTCGACCACGGCCGTCTTGCCGACACCCGGCTCGCCGATTAGCACCGGATTGTTCTTGGTACGGCGGCTCAGCACCACCATCACACGCTCGATCTCACTCGAACGCCCAATCACCGGATCAAGCTTGCCGGCGGCAGCTTCAGCGGTCAGATTGCGGCCGAACTGGTCAAGAATCGCGGAACCGGTCTGGTTGCGACGATCCTGCACGCCACCGGCATTGGCCAAATCGCCCTTGCCATCGCCCTTGCCATCACCGGAATTGCCACGGATCAGGTCGATGGTGGCGCTGCGCAGCTCGCCAAGATTGACGTCCATCTTGATCAGCACCTGGGTGCCGACGCCTTCGCCTTCATGAATCAGACCGAGCAGGATATGCTCGGTGCCGATATAGCTGTGCCCCAGCTGCAACGCCTCACGCAGCGACAGCTCCAACACCTGCCTGGCATGCGGGTGAAGGGAATGTGGCCGTTCGGCGTGGCATTCCCCTTACCGATCATCTCTTCGACCTGTTTGCGGGTGTCATCCAAGGTCACACCCTTTGAGGCCAGCGCTTGGCTGCGACGCCGTCACCCTCACGGAATCAGGCCAAGCAGCAGATGCTCGGTACCGATGTAGTTGTGCTGGAGGGTACGAGCCTCTTCCTGCGCCAGCACGATCACGCGCCGCGCACGGTCGGTAAACCGTTCGAACATGCTTGTCCTTCCACTCTTGTTAGTCCATCAACACTCTACCGATTCGCGATGACGTTTTGTTTTCATCCGCGCGTAAATTGCGCTCTCGACGCAACGCAACGGATATGCTTGACATATAGCAACGACCAAGGAGGTCACCAAGATGAGCGACACCACCCTAAATGCAACCGAATCCGGGATGCTCGCAGATATCCGCTTGCACGACATCGTCGTCGGCGTCGACGTTCCGACGAATCCTTCGCCGCATTACGCTGGGCGCTGAACGAGGCATCGCTTACCGGCCAGCAGGTCAATGCGGTGTTCGCATGGTCCATTCCTGGGATATGGGCTCGGAACCGGAAGATGAAGAGCAGTGGCCGAAGTCCGCCATGAGATCGCGCAACGGCTTCGCGACTGGGTTTCCAAGCTTCGCAGGGCATGACCATCAATGAGGATCATGTCAAACTCACGTCGGTCAAGGCCACAGGAACGTCCGCATTGCTGGAGATCGGCAAGGATGCGCAGCAGATCGTAGTCGGACGCCGTTCACTCGGCAGAGTGGCACGCTGGTTCCTCGGCTCGCTTTCGGAATCGCTTGCCGAAGCCGCACAGGTTCCCGTTACCATAGTTCGCATTCTCGACGACGAGGAATCCAGCGTGCAGGATGCCATCGCCAACGCGCTTACGCCTTCGGGGAACACGGTGACGTACGATTTGCCCGGCTCCCCTCTGCCTAAGAACCAGCGGCCGATCGTGGTTGGCGTCGATGGTTCGGAAACCTCGCGACACGCCTTGCGATTCGCTATCGACCTGGCGGCTTTGCATCACGCTCCCCTGCAGGTGATGTTCGCTGGCAGCTCAAGGATCTTGGCGTCATCGACGGGATTATGAGAACGCCATAGCGCCGATTGCGTCGGTCAGGAACGGGCGGAACGCATTCTTGACGAGCTGCTCGATTCGGTTGAGATTCCCACTGCCGGCATTCCCGACGATTTCCAGATCGAATCGCACGCCTTCCATATTTCCGCTGCGAAGGGGCTGATCGCGGCATCCCGTTACGCACGCCATCTAGTGGTCGGTTCCCGTGGATTGTCCGGCTTGGACGCGCATTTCCTTGGTTCCGTCTCCAAGCAAATCGTCAATTTCGCCGACTGCACCGTCACTGTCGTGCACTAAACCTTTGAGGATATGAAAGAAGTCCGCTTCCTTACATAGGGAACGGACTTCTTTCATATCTCGATAAGACAGGATTACTCAGCTTCCGGAGCGTTTTCCTCTGCAGTGTCCGTTTCCTCGGCTTCGGTGGGTTCCGCATCCGTCGCTTCATCCTCTTCGGATTCGACGATAACCGGCTCTTCGTCATCGCTCAAATCAACGGTGGATTCCACCTCCGGCTCATCCTGCTGGGCCGTATGTTCGAGCACTTCCTCCTGATTCGCATCATCATCCACGGTATTGGCTTCGATATCGGCTTCGGAGCTTCTTCCTCATCGTTCGGATTGCCGTCTTCATTCGCCGACAGCTGCTCAATCAGTTCGACGGAACCGCGTTCATCACGCGGCGCTGCGCGATGATATCGATATGCAGGTCGTCAAATGCAGGTTTCGACTGCACCACAAGTGAGACGGTTCCGGCGGCTCGATTTCGGAATGTTCGCCACAGCCATGGTCGATGGATACAACACGACCGTCATCAGGACTCCACTTGTTAGCGCACACGCCGAACAGAAGATTCAGTTCGCCTTTCAGAGGAATGAAGAATCCGCACGTCGAGCATGGATTGCCATCCGATGTTTTGGTGGACAACGATTTCGGTCCGCGCGGTCCCTCATACCAGCGTTTCGCGGTCTGGGAACGGCCCAAAGGCGTGAGCACGTGCCTGCGGGACAGATCGAATTCCTCAACCGCCTCGTCGATGTCCTCTTCGGAGGTCACCGATGCTACGGCATTCTCGTCTTGCGAACCGTCAACCACGTCAGCGTCCGCTCCGGCATTGTCGCCGCCGTCCGCCGCTTCGACGGTCTGCACATCGTCGGAAACGCTTTCGGCAGACTCAACGGGTTCAGTTCTGCGGAACCCCTCTTCCATACGTGGATCATCGGGATCGGTGCCGATCGAATCGGTCACCGCCAAATCGGTCGGTTCAAGACGATCCTTCCATGGAATCCATTCCGGTGGGCGCAACGCCTTGTCGGTAGGCACCAGCGATGACTCATTGACCGTCCAATGGTCCAACTCAGCATCGCGATACAACGTCACCGACCACTGCCATCCCTCATACCCACGTATGCAGGTTTCAAAACGAAAATCAGTAACGTTGTCTCCCAAGTCGATGGCTTCGACGAAGTCACCGACTTGGCCATCCTCATCGGCGACTTCGATGGCCACCGCCTGGGCGATCGCCTTGGGATCCATTGTGGTATCGGACATGAATTATTCCTGTACGTCGAAGTTATCGGCCACGGCACGCATCAGCGTGGCCAGTTTCTTGCTTTCAGCCGGAGATGGATAATGGTGGCGGCGCAACTGGTTCCCCGCGGAATCCAGCAGTTTGATAAGATCCTCCACAATGGCGGCCATATCATCCGGCTTCGGTCGAGTTGCTTTGACCAGAGACGCGCGGATGCCACAAGGGTGAGGCCCATTGCCTGCGGACCACGGCGGCCCTCCACCACGGAATACTCGACTTTTGCACCCTTACGCAACGTCTTCACGCCCTCCGGCAGGGCGGCTGCAGGCAGGAACACATCGGCACCCTGCTCGTTCTGAATAAAACCATAGCCTTTGTTCGCATCGAACCAACGAACGCGTCCGCTAGGCATTGTCACCTCACTCTTACGTAATCCACATACCTTCAGGCGAACGAAAGAACAATCGTCCGCCGATTACAAATCAAAGATACAGTTTAGCGCAAGAGGTGGGATATGTAACCATCTCTTGCGCCAACAATCGTCAGATCATGCCTTTTTGCATGTTTGCATCATTGTTTTTTCGGCCTGCGCCCACGCTTGTCGACCTTGCGTTCGTCACTGGTCTGCGCCAACGGACGTGGTTCCACAGGAGCCACCGGAAGCACTACCGTCAGTGTCAATCCAGTCCCGTCACTGCCGGAAGCGCAGATGAAACCATGGTGTGCCTTGACCACGGACTGGGCGATCGCCATGCCGAGACCCGTACCGCCCTTCTGTCGTGCTCTGGACGGATCCGCCGTGTAGAACCGTTCGAAGATCTTCGAGCGTGCATCTGCGGGAACGCCGGGACCATGATCGCTGAATCGCACAATTGCGTAATTCATGCCGACTTGCATGGATTGCCCCACCTCGATGGCCTCGATAAGTGATGCAACGACTGCTCGTTGGATGGCATGCGAGACAATGATTCCGCTGATGGACGCCGGAAGCACGCCCATGGACACTTCAACCGGGGAATCGGCCGGCGTGTACCGATGGATGTTGCCCACAATGTTCGTGACCACCTGACGCAAGCGTGATGCATCGCCGGTCAACGTGATGTCCGGCATGGTTCCCGGCTGGAAGGCGAGACGCGAAGGATGTTCCATATCCGATCCCGCCTGCAATACCACCTGGCCGCAGGTGATGCCACGATCCGGGTCGAGCGCGTGCAGATCATCAGCCGCATCATTGACCGCGGAAGTCAGCTTCACCTGCTGGGTGATATCGATGCCACGTCCTTCATCCAACCGCGCCAATGACAGCAAATCCTCGACAAGCACCGTCATACGCGCACTGGACGCTTCTATATGTTCAATGGACTCATCGGCACGTTCCAATGCTCCGGGCATGTCACGCTGCATTTTGTACAACTCCGCATATCCGTGAATCGCGGCAAGCGGAGTACGCAGCTCATGGCTGGCATCGGAAACGAACCGTTTCATCTTCTCGGTCGTTTCCTCCTGCGCGTGGAAGCTTTCCTCAATACGCGTCAGCATGGTGTTCAGCGACATGGACAGCGATCCGACTTCCGTATTTTCCGGCAAATCGGGAACACGTTGGCTCAAATCCCCTGCCGCAATCTTCGCAGCGGTCTTCTCGATACGTTTCAGCGGAGCAAGCGTGCTTTGCACGACGATGGTACCAAGAATGGCGCCGATCAACACCACCGCGATGCCGACCATGGCACAGAACCGCGTCAACGTGTTGGACGTGTCGATCTGGTCACTCAGCGACAATCCGATGAACACGACGCCGCTGTCTTTGACCTGCCCCGTTTTGGTTTTCTCGCTCCAAGGCAGCGCCACAACACGCCACGGCGACTGTGCGGCCTGCATGATGGCATGATCCGGCACCCTGCTGGTGGTAACGTGCACCACCGCCTGTGTGGTGAACGGCTCTCCGAGCGTGACCCCGTCGATACTGCCGTCGGAAGGCAGACTCGGCTCGGACACCACGCCCTCACGGAGCATAGGCACCGACCCAGCGCCGGTACGCTTGTATTCGCTGTCCCGCACCTCGACATAATACGTGTTCACCAAGCTCCGGCCATCCTGCTCGTGGTGCTGTCCAACGAATCCATGCTATTGAAAATCATCTGCGCCTGATTCACCAACTGCGTGTCGGTTTTCTGTAGCAGATAATTGCCCACAAGCGTGCGAATGGAAAAGGAAATGCCGATAGTGCCAATGGTCAACAACACAATGATGCAAGTGACCAGCTTGGTGCTTAACGGAATGGCCTGCACCTTCCTGCCGATCCGCCGATGCCAAGGCACACGTTGCGGACGCGGCTGGCCGCCGTTCTTCTGCGTGTTCTGCGGGTCAGCCGACGGCTGACGGGTATCCTGACTCATCGCGGGACCGTTTAGTTCTTCGGCGCACGAATCATGTAGCCGATGCCACGCTTCGTTTCGATAAGCGGAGCCACCTTGCGCTTCTCGCCGTTCTCATCCTCCACCGTAAGTCCGTCGACCTTCTTGCGCAGATATGAAATGTACGATTCAACAATCGCGGCGTCCCCGCCCCAATCGTACTGCCACACATGATCCAAAATCTGCGCCTTCGAGAGCACACGCCCCTCGTTATCCATCAAATAACGCAGCAACTTGTATTCGGTGGGGCTCAAATCGATCGGCTGTCCGGCACGGGACACATCATGCGAATCCTCATTGATCTCCAGATCCGCGACGCGGATAATCGGATCATCCTCAACCTGCTCCTGGGTACGGCGCAGAATGGCACGGATTCGCGCAACGACCTCCTCAAGACTGAACGGCTTGGTCACATAGTCGTCACCCCCCACGGTCAAACCCATGACCTTGTCTTGAGTATCATCGCGAGCCGTCAAATACAGCACCGGCGTAGTGATGCCTTCCTGACGGATACGACGGGTCACCGTGAAACCGTCGATATCCGGAAGCATCACATCAAGCACAATCAAATCAGGCTGTATTTTCTCGATGACTTCGATGGCTTCAGATCCCGAAGCCGCGGTATTCACTTCAAACCCGCAAAATGCAAGGATGCCACCAACAGCTCACGGATGGACGGTTCGTCGTCAACAACGACAATGGATGCTTCAATAGGCTTGCTCATGCTTTAAGCATCACTCTGTTCACTGGATGTTTCCTGAACGGATTCTGAGTCTTCCTTTGACGTCTGCCCTCCATCATGCGCTTCAACGGACAGCTCACCATCGACACTCCACGCCTTCACCGGCTCGGAACGCACAGTAATCGCGGCATGCTTCCCGCATGCTTGCGCACCTTGCGCTTGATGATGCCACGCTTGCGCAGAATATGGAACACCACCATAATCACAATCAGCAGCACCAGCACGGCTATCATGCCGCCAACACCCAACAGCACGGTCTGCGACGACGTCGAGGTCTTCTTCTGCACCGCAATCTGATCCATCATATCGGTTGCGGATTTCGACCAATCCGGAGTGCTTTCCATCAAAGGTTTCTGCGCAGCATCGGAAAGCGCATCGACCGTCGACTTCTTCTTCAACCATTCGTCGGAATTCGACGAAACGGCAACCACGAGATTGCCATCGTTCGAAGCGACCGCCAGCAAAACCGTATTCGGTTTCGGATCAAGCGATTCCAACAGCGCGCTCGCCCATTTTGCAGGTTTTTCTTCGGTGTTGAAACTTGCCAGGTACAGCAAATGCACGGTGACGCCCGTTTCCTGCTTTGTCGCGCTGATGCGTCCGTGATCTCGGCGACGTTTGATCCGAGCAGATTCTCAGTGTCGGTGATATTTTCCGTGGCCGTGATTCCGGTGCCCGTATTGTCTTCCGCGCTGCCGACGGGAGTTATCCACAACATCATCGCACAACACAACAGCATAGAAAGAAGCATGCAAGCCGCTACATTCCAACGATTTCTGAAGTTTTGCCGTTGTCGCGACACACCGATTGGGCACATTTTCGCACATCCTCCGACCACAACCCTGGTTTTTTCATTCATCGCGTTCACTGTTGCCATACAGTCCACATTACCGTTCAGATACGTCAAGTGCGAGCGAACGGTACCAACCGAGCACACAAAAGTACCTGGCAACGAAAGGATCATCATGGCACAGTTTCAGGTGGACAGCGAGCAGATTCAATCCTCGAGCGCGGCGGTAAACGCCTCCATCCAAGCGATACGTCAGTCGGTGCAGGGCATGTACGCCAATCTCAACAATCTGCAGAGCGTCTGGAGGGGCGGAGCGGCCACACAGTTCAATGCGGTGGCGGAACAATGGCGTGCCGCCCAACAGCAGATGGAGCAGTCGCTCGAATCGATTCAGCATGCGCTGACGCAGGCATCCGCACTGTATGCGGAAACCGAAATGCAGGCATCGCGTCTGTTTGCGCAGTAGCGGCAGGTACTTCCGACGCAATCAAAGCAATAGCTGGCGCAAACAAAAAGTGGAGCCGCGTCCACTATGGGAAACGGACTCCACTTATAGCTTTTTGCTTATGCCGTCAGGCTTTGCCAAACCGTTGGATCAGTAGCCCATGTCAGCGCCAGCGGCCGGAGCGGCTGCCGGCGGTTCCGGCTTGTTGGCCACAACAGCTCGGTGGTCAGGAACAGACCAGCGATGGAAGCTGCGTTCTGCAGTGCGGAACGGGTGACCTTGACCGGTCGGTGACGCCGGCGGCCAGCAGGTCCTCATACTCATTGGTGGCTGCGTTCAGGCCCTGGCCGTCAGGCAGGGAACGAACCTTGTCGATCACCACGTCGCCGGACAGTCCAGCGTTTTCGGCGATCTGCTTGATCGGGCTTCGATGGCGCGGAACACGATCGCGGCACCGGTTGCCTCGTCGCCTTCGAGCTTGACATCGCTCTCGGCCTTGGCTGCAGCCTGGACCAGAGCGACACCGCCGCCCGGCAGCAGCCTTCTTCGATGGCGCCTTGGCGTTGCGCACGCATCTTCGATGCGGTGCTTGCGTTCCTTGGCCTCGACTTCGGTGGCAGCGCAACCTTGATGACGCAACGCCGCCAGCCAGCTTGGCCAGACGCTCCTGCAGCTTCTCACGATCGTAGTCTGAATCGGTGTTGGCGATTTCGGCACGGATCTGAGCCACGCGGGCAGCCACGTCTTCCTTGGAGCCGCCGCCGGCCACGATGGTGGTCTCGTCCTTGGAGACGATGACCTTCTTGGCGGTGCCGAGCACGGACATGTCGACGGAGTCGAGCTTGAGGCCGAGTTCGTCGGACACAACCTGGCGCCGGTCAGGATGGCCATATCCTGCAGCATGGCCTTACGGCGATCGCCGAAGCCCGGAGCCTTGACGGCGCAGGACTTGAAGGTGCCGCGGATGTTGTTCAGAATCAAGGTCGGCAGAGCCTCGCCATCAACGTCTTCAGCGATGATCAGCAGCGGCTTGCCGGTCTTCATGACCAGCTCGGCGATGTGCACGACGTCCTGCTGAGAGCTCACCTTGCCGGAGGTCAGCAGGATGTACGGCTCTTCGAGCACTGCGGTCTGATCTTCGGCGTTGGTCACGAAGTACGGAGCGATGTAGCCCTTGTCGAAACGCATGCCTTCGGTGAAGTCCAGATCCAGGCCGAAACGGTTGTTGTCTTCAACGGTCACAACACCATCCTGGCCAACCTTGTCCAGCGCTTCAGCGATCTTCTCGCCGACTTCCGGATCGGCGGCGGAAATCGTTGCGGTGGCCAGCGATCTGACTCCTTGGTCTCAACGTCCTTGGCAGCTGCGATGAGCTCCTTGACGATAGCCTCGGAAGCCTTCTCGATACCACGACGCAGAGCGATCGGGTTGGAACCGGCGGTGACGTTCTTCAGACCTTCGTGCACCAGGGACTGTGCAAGCACGGTTGCGGTGGTGGTGCCGTCTCCAGCAACATCGTCGGTCTTCTTGGCGACTTCCTTGACCAGTTCGGCGCCGATACGCTCGTACGGGTCGTCCAAGTCGATTTCCTTGGCGATGGAACGCCATCGTTGGTGATGGTCGGAGCGCCGTAGGTCTTGTCGAGAACCACGTTGCGGCCCTTCGGACCGAGGGTGACCTTAACGGTGTCAGCGAGCTTGTCGAGGCCCGCGAGCATTCCCTGACGAGCTTCGTCGTCGTATGCAATGATCTTTGCCATTGTTCCTCCACATATGGCTACACGGTATTATTCCCACTTTCGAAGCGAAGAACGCACCAGCCGTCAGCTGCCAGTTATCACTCTCACTCCTCGAGTGCTAATTGGCAGATTAGCACTCTCAAGCCGAGAGTGCCAAACTCCATGTCGCCAGTTGCGCTGTGAGCAAGAAGAATTGTTCGTCTAAATAAGCCATCAACGTTGGAATTCCAAGGAAAACAAAAAAAGCCTTGTTCTTTGGGAAAAGAACAAGCTTTTTGTTTCGCTCACGGCGTTTTTCAGTCAAGCAACACCACAACGATTGGCGTGACGAGTCCATCGCTTTGCTGCACATTCGAAATTCCCAGCGTCTGTGCGACGTTTTCGGCGGTCGCCTTATCGGTCTCGTTCTGATACCAGACCACGGTCTGCGAAGGAACGTTTCCCGTCGGATTGCTGGCAGAAACACTGGTATACCCGGCTTGGGTCAGCACGTCGGCCTTGCTTTGCGCATAACCGGTGATATTCGTCGCGTCACGACGCGAACCTCAGTACCGTGTTCACAGCCTGCTGCGCAGTGGCGTTATCCGTCTGCTCGGCATTCTGGCCGGCATTCTGGTCGGCGTTCTGATCATTTTGCTGCGAGTCGGTCGGCGAATCGGCATTGGATGCGTCCGTCTTATTGCCGGAAGCGGAGTCGGATTGGGACTTGGACTTGCTCTCGCCGCTCTTGCTCTTTTCGGCACTTGAAGTAGTCGAACTCTCCTGCGACGACCACGGCATCTTCAGATTGTTGATCTCACCTGAATAAATGCTCCAGAACAGCAAACCAGCAAGCAGCGCCACAATGATGACAATGACGTACGGCATGGCCCGGGACGCCGCGGAACGCGCGCCACGGTGAACACCCATAGGTCCCGCCGGAGGATTGTCGTACACATCCTTCTCGTAGGAATCGTAGGTCTCCTTGTCCTGCTTAGCCATATTGCAAACCTCGTTTCTCACACACTTATCTGCCAAGTGTACCGACCACCTCAGTCAGAACACAATCGAGCCGCATTCCCACCCCTATTCCGAACGTTCGTGAAACCATCCCGTGAAAACCAAACCACCCCTGTCATCAGGACCGCAACACGTCGTACAGTAAGATGCATGACACAATCGAACATCAAGCCGTTGAAAGATCTCGTGGAGCCCGGATGGGCGAATGCCCTCGCCGAGGTCGAGCCACAGGTGCACCGCATGGGCGATTTCCTTCGAGGCGAAATCGCAGCCGGACGCCGGTATCTTCCCGCCAGCGCGAACATTCTGCGCGCCTTCACCATCCCATTCGACAGCATCAAGGTGCTTATCGTGGGCCAAGACCCCTACCCAACCCCCGGTCATCCGGTGGGACTGAGCTTCTGCGTGCGCCCGATGTCCAGCCATTCCTCGTAGTCTGACCAATATATACAAGGAGCTGACGGATGACCTCGGCGTACCCATGCCCACGAACGGCGATCTGACGCCTTGGACGAATCAAGGCGTTATGCTGCTCAACAGATGCCTGACCGTCGAAGCGGGCAAGCCCGGCAGCCATCAGGACAAGGGTGGGAGATCGTTACCGACGCGGCGATCAAAGCGCTTAACAACCGCCGCAATCCCGATGGCAGCATCAAACCCTTGGTCGCCATCCTGTGGGGGCGCAAGGCGCAGACGCTGGGACCGCTGCTCACCAACGCATATATTATCGCCTCACCTCATCCGAGTCCTATGTCCGCGCGATACGGATTCTTCGGTTCAAAACCGTTCTCCCGCGCCAACCAAGCGCTCATCGCCGCAGGCGAGAAGCCTGTGGACTGGTCCCTCCCGTCAGCTTGACCCGTTACAGTAGCAACTATGGCTTTATTCCCTCCGAAGAATCCGGTACCGACACCAACCCCCGTTCCAATGCCGGCCGTCACCAAACCGAGCACGTTGCCCCCAGAGGACATCAACCGGGCGAAACAGCTCGGCACGTGCATCCGCGCACGCTTCGCGCAGACCCTAGTTGGACAGGACAACCTGCGTGAATCGCTGATCACCACGCTGGTGGCAGGCGGACATATTCTCATCGAATCCGTACCGGGTCTGGCCAAGACCACGGCCGCGCAGACGCTGGCGACTTCCGTGTCCGGATCGTTCAAGCGAGTGCAATGCACGCCTGATCTGATGCCATCCGATCTGGTGGCACCCAGGTCTTCGATTTCGCGACGCAGAAGTCTCCACGCAGATCGGCCCGATCCACGCCAACTTCGTGCTGCTCGACGAAATCAACCGTTCAAACGCAAAAACCCAATCGGCCATGCTTGAAGCCATGCCGAAGGAGCCACCACCATCGGCGGCCAGTGCATCGCACTGCCGAAACCGTTCATGGTCATCGCTACACAGAATCCAATCGAGGAGGAAGGCACGTTCAACCTTCCTGAGGCGCAAATGGACCGTTTCATGATGAAAGCCGTCATGACGTATCCGACCGCGCAGGAGGAACAGCGCATGCTCACCATGCTCACCCACCGCGGCTCCGACACTTTTGATTCACGAACGCTCACTGGTGACGTCGTGTCCATCAGCGATGTCGAATTCCTGCGCGCCGCGGCCCGTCGCGTGCATGTGTCCGACGCAATCATGAAATACGCGGTCGATATCACTGCCACATCCCGAGGAGCCGGCACCAAGCCGGTGCAGGGATTGTCCACACTAGTGCGTCTCGGAGCCTCGCCACGCGCGTCCATCGCGCTGACTCGCATCGGACAGGCCAACGCGTTGATGCAAGGCCGCGACTATGTGATTCCGGAAGACGTCAAAGCCTTCACACATGAAGTGCTTCGCCACCGCATCCTGCTCACGTTCGAGGCCCTTGCCGACGGCGTCACCAGCGATCAGGTCGTGGACTCGATCGTTCAGGCGGTTCCCGTTCCATGATCGACGCAATTCGTTCCGAAGATCCGATCCGCAGTAAGATCGAAGCCCTCGGAACCACGTTGAGCCTGCCGACTGTTCGCAAGGCGCTCGGTATTCTTGAGGGTGCGCACGCATCAGACAAGCGTTTCGGCGCCGACGATGTCATGGATATCCGCATCTATGAGCCTGGAGACGAGGCAAAACGGATTGATTGGAAGACCAGCGCCCGTGTGGGCCGCCCCATGGTGGTGCAGCGCGAACGCCCATCCACTTCACGCGCCTGGCTTTTGCTCGATGTCGGACAGGAAATGACCGGTACCTGCGTTTCCGGCGAACAGGTTCATCAGGTCGCAGCCAACGCCCTATGCATGTTCGCGGCGCTCAGCCTGCGTCGTGGTGACGAAGTGTCCATAGTATTCGGCGATTCAGGCTCGATCACCCGTGTGCCATTCAATGGCGGACTTACGCAATTCGAACAGACGTTGGACAATGCGCTGCAGCGTGATTGGAACAAACCTCGCAATATCGACGCTTTGCTGGAGTACGCCCGTCGCATTCGCGACAGGGATGCGTTGGTGGTGATCGCCACCGATGAGCACGCACTTAAGGAACGTCACGTGGAGTCCATTCGCAGGATCGCAAGGACCCATCCGATGGTGCTCATCGATGTCGCAACCATTAATCCGTTCGACAATAGCCATGCGCGCGACGTATTCGACGCGGGCAGCGACCGCCGCATTCCGGCATTCCTGCGCACCGGCAAAACGGCGCAGGAGGTTCGCACGCATCGCGAATATCTGTCCGCGTCCATCAGACATGAGCTGAATCGTTGCGGTTCCACAGTGATCCGTGCCGATTCAAGCGAACGTATGTTCCGGGAATTCGTACGGATGGTATCCGCATCCCTATCTCGCTCCACACGCAATCAGCTCAAAGCACCGTCCTCACTCACCTTGGGAGGCAAAGCATGAATCACATCGCCTTGTCTCGCAACGATTTCAACACACTGGACCCGATTCATATCGAAACGGGGCTGGGCATCGTTGTCGCGGTATGCCTCATCCTTGCCGTGGCACTTGTCGTCTTGGTGGTATGGCTGTCGAAACCAACTCTCAAGCCAACGAAGAAAACCAATCGCGGACGTCACGACGCATCGACGGGCACGTCGATATGGCATGAACGCATCAACGATGTGGTGGACCGTCATGCCAACGGCGATCTCGGAAGAGAGGAAGCGTTCGCCCTGCTCGCATCGATCGCCAGAGATTTCGTCTCCACGGCCACCGGCAGCGACGTGCGCAATCAGACGCTCACCGATATTGAAGCGACACCTCGCACGACCGGCAACCAGCATGGGCTCACCCTGCTCAGGCAGACCATCGAGGCATTGTATCCGCCGGAATTCGCGGATGCCGAACGCAATCACACGGCCAGAGAGGCCACGGTTGAACAGGCTGGAGAGTGGGTTGCCAATCTTGTGGAAAGGTGGCGATGAATGGAATTGTCATGGCACTGGCCGTGGGTAGCCTTGCAGGCCTGATTGCGTCATTGGCCGTCATCGCCATCATGGTATTGGCGTCCGCAAAACGCAGGCATAACGACTCAGGATCCGTGCGGACGTCAGTTTGGATGACGATCTCAACACCGAAACCGCATCGAGATTATTTCGGCAGTGGCGCACCATGTCACGTGCCGCCGTCGTTCTGTTGGTGATGGCACTGGTGCTGGCGATAGCGCTGGTGGCACGCCCCAGCACCGTGGATGAGGGAGAGGAGCGTGCGAGCAGCCGCGATATCGTGCTGTGCTTGGACGTATCTGGTTCGACGTTGCCATACGACCGCGAAGTGATCGATACCTACCGCACATTGGTGGACAATTTCAAGGGCGAGCGCATCGGATTGAGCATTTTCAATTCCACGTCACGTACCGTGTTTCCGTTGACCGACGATTACGAATTGGTGTCCGAACAGCTCGACAAGACCAGCACGATACTGAAAGGCGTCGAATCGCAGGATGATATCGACAAGATGAAAGACAGCGATTACCAAGCGATTTCCGACTGGCTGGAAGGTACGCAGAATCGTAAAGAGGCCACTTCCCTGATCGGCGACGGCGTGGTGAGTTGCGCAGCCATGCTGCCAGGTTTCGCCTACGGCAGTTCCAACGCCGAGACCGCATCCCGTCAACGTGCCGCTTCCATTGTGCTCACCACCGACAATGTCGTTTCCGGAGATCCGACATACACGCTTCAGGAGGCTCTTGACCTGACCAAACAGGCGGAAATCACCGTGGACGGACTGTTCTCCGGACCGCAGCAAAGCGAATCGGAACAGACGACCAAACAGTTCGAATCCGAAATCGAATCGCATGGCGGCGTGTTTCTCACGCAATCGAACGGCGCTTCCGTGGCTGAGCTGGTCAAGCAAATCGAATCGCGGCGCAACCATGACAGCGCGGCAAGCAGCAAGGCCGCAATATCGGACGCACCGGGATGGTGGACGCTGGCATTGGCAGTGGCGATAGTGATTTGGCTGCTCTTGGCTTGGAGGTTGAGGCGATGACCAATCTGACGCTCTCCCCTGCTTTGGGATGGCCTTTAGGCACGGCGATCTGCGTGATCATGCTGGTTTGCGCAGTCGCGCAGATTGTGCTTCATATCCGTAGACGCAGCCAAAGCGATGAAACCGTCTGGGCTTGCGCAAGACGATCGATGATTTGTGCGCTGGTGGCCATCATGGCATTGACGCCAAGCATCGTCTCGTCCACGAACAGCCGTGCGATTAACACCACCGATGTGGTGGTGGCGGTAGATGTGACCGGTTCCATGGCGGTCGCGGACGCGCAGTATGGTTCCGACGAACAGCTCAGCCGCTTGGATGTTGCCAAGCAGGCGGTGAAGGATATTGCCGCCATGTATCCGAATTCCAGTTTCGCGGCATTGCGATTCGGCGCTTCGGGAACGTTGGATGTTCCGTTGACGCCTGATTCGAAGGCGATCGATAATTGGGCGGACACGCTTGCACCGGAATCGACTTCCATTTCGGCCGGTTCGACCTTGGATGTGCCGATTGACCAGTTGTTGCTCACATGCAAGTCGATTCACGATCAGCATCCCGATGATGCGATCGTGCTGTACCTGATTTCGGATGGCGAGCAGACCTCGTCGAAAACACGCCGAACGTTCTCATCGTTGCGACGCTACCTTTCCGATGCGTTCACCGTCGCCGTGGGCAGCGAGCAGGGAGGCAATATCCCCGTGACCGGCGATGGCGTGGAGGAAGGCGACACGCAATGGGTCACCGATCCGGAAACCGGCGAGCCTGGCGTGTCCCGTATGAATGCCGACGAAATGAACGCCATCGCCGACGAGCTCAGTGGAACCGCCATCCAGCTCAATGCCACGACGACCATGAGTGGCGGGGATTCCAAAGAGGCATCCAGCAAATGGCGTGTCACGCAGACATCCAAGCAACGCACAAGAACCGTCGCCATGGTCTGGCCGTTCGCCATTGCCGTAGCGCTGCTGCTGACGTTCGAGGCCGGGGCATGGATCACGCAATCAAGGAGCTGCTGTGAGCACAACCGTTACAGCGCGTGCATCGCTGCCCGTTCGCATCGCCATCGCCGTCATCGCAGCCATATCGGTTATTGTGGGCGTGCTTGGCATAGTGAATCTCGCATCCATCAGCAACTACAACCAGGCCACGGACAGTCTGAATGCGAATATCAAAGCCAGCCAACAGCGAGACGCCGATTTCGACAAATTGCAGACCCAACAGCAGCAGACCGACGCGCAATTCCGTGAAGCTGGCGCGGCCGGCATGTTGTTGCTGCCAAACGTACGCACATCCATCGAGCATAATGCCGAAGTTTCGGCAAAACTGACCGAATCCATACGCAAGAAAATCGAAGAGATGCAGCATGCCGACGGCACCGAGGCCGACACAGCCATCGAAGGTGGGCAATCCGTCACCGATGGAGGCCAAGCAACGGAGGAACCTTGACTGACGAGCAGCGTCAGAAGGTGGAGGAGCTTCTGGCCCAGAACGCACAGTCCGCCCAGTCCGATTCCGATGATTCCGGTTCGGCGGCCAAGCAGGATTCCAACCAAACATCTTCGCCCGCAAAACCCTGGTAAGGGGGCTTATTTCAGGAAGTTATCCACAGGCATGTCGCGTGTTTTTGTTGATTTTTCAACGATGACACGCCGACATCGTGCTTTTCGCCCGTCCTCCGACCACAAGCCTTGTTCGCCGGCTTGGGCAACCACCCGATGTGCTCCAATATAGCTATGAACGCATCAATCACCTATCCGTTTATTCCCGGACTGGGGTTCAACCTCATCAACACCTTGGCCTCAACGCCAGGCATGCCATGCCATTGCCGTGCTGGCGTGCGAACCACCCAACTGCTCGTCAACGCCAAGCTCACATCCATATCGAAACATCTTGACGATCTTGACGCCACGCTCGCATCCAGTTCATTGCCCGATTGGACAGGAACCGCCGCCGAATCATACCGCGCGCGGCTTGATGAGTTACGCAAGCAATCCCTGACGCTACGGGATTCGATCAACGCCACCTTGCGTCTCCTATGGCAGTAGGTGCGGCATGAGCTGGGAAGTGACCGCCAAAGTCAGCGGCGGATGCAAATACTCCACGGAGAAACCGAGGCATATATGCGCGCGGCAAAAGCCCTCAGCCATCAAGCCGACGCTCTGAACCGCGCCCATGATTCAGTCCGGGCATTGAGCCTTCAGCTTTCCTCCTACCCCTATGCGTCGTCGGCCATCGCCTCGCTGTCCGGATCAAGCCCCTATTGCAATGCCACGGATCACATCGAACTGCCATACGACCAGCTCGTCGAACAATGTGACGCCCATGCAAGCGCGCTGGGAGCCATGGCGGCAAGATTGTCTGAGCTATCGGCGCTGATCATTCGCGCGCAATCGTTATATTCCCAGGTCGACGACGCTGGCAGAAGAACACTGAACGAACTGCTGCAAGTGGCGATCACATCGTTCCCGAAGGAATCGATACTCGCCGGCGCAGCCATGTCCGCCTTGGGATATGTGATGGGATCCACCAATGAGGGCAAATCCAATCCCATATATCTGCTGGACTCGTTGGATTGGGCGCAGGAAGGCATCATGAGCGCGGCCGGCGCCGCGGTCAGCGGATACGGCAAGGCCAAAGGCCTGCTGCGTACCGATGAGGTCAACCATGCAGCCGGCACCATCTCCAAGGCATCGTCGCGCGGTTACAACCTGATCCAGGGCAACAATCTCACCGTCACCCAAGTCCATCCGAAAACCGAAGTGGTGCGTGAATCGCATAATGTCGGAGAGGCCATGGAGGATCTTCGACGTCTTGCCGAGGAACGTCTCGGCAAGACCGATCTCGACAGCGGACTTGACTACGGCACCATCGCCATCTCCAAATACCGTAAATCCGACGGAACCAACTCATGCTCGTCACCATTCCAGGCACAGACGGCAAGCACGATTCTCCATTTGGGTGGCCGCAAAACGTCGAACTCATGAGTTCGGACAGCAAGCAACGCATGGAAGCGGACAGTGCGCGAATGGTGCAGGAAGCCATGAAACAGGCCGGCATCAAATCCAATGAGCCCGTCGCATTGATCGGACATTCGCAAGGTGCATCGTTGCCGCCACCATCGCCTCGGACCTGAAAGACGATTATGACATCGAACATGTGGTTACCGCCGGGTCGCCCGTCGCCAATCATCCGATTCCGGAAAAAACATGGGTGACCAGCGTGGAAATGGACGACGAGCTCGTGGCGGCCCTCGATGGCGCCGCCAACCCCAGTTCCGACCATTGGCTGACCGTACGCGGCACCGCAAGCAAATCCAGCAGCAACCAGGAATCAACGTTCGCAGGCACTCCCGTCACAGACGCTCCAGACAACAAGGAAATCACGCATTGGCTCAAATATCACCAAGCCGCATACCAGAACGCAACGGACATGGGATCCACCGCAGTGAACACCCACGAACGGCATTTCGATGAGATCATCGACGGCGATCTGCAGGAAGTCATGTATTTCGAAGGGCGCATGAGCAAATGAAAAAACACTGCAGCCACGGCGCAACAAGAACGGTATCACGGCATACATCATGAAAGCCATCCACCGAGCGGACAGATACGCAACTTTCGTTTACGGCTGAACGTATGCTGTAGTCTATGAAGCTTACTGATATCTCCCCTGCAATCGCATTGACCCCTCTTGACGGCCGCTACCATCAGCAGACCGCTCCGCTTGTCGAATATTTGAGCGAACCTGCGTTGAACCGCGAGCGCATGCGCGTCGAAGTCGAATGGATGATTCTGCTGGCCAACGGTTTCGAGGGCAACGGCAACCAGACCATCGTTCCCGGCGCAAGCCGCTCACCGATGAGGAACAGGCGTTCCTGCGCGCCATTCCTGAGGAGTTCGGCGCGAGGGTATCGCGCAACACGCCGCCCATGAGGCAAAGACCCATCATGATGTGAAGGCCGTGGAATACTACATCGACGACCAGCTCGACAAGGCGCCGACGTGCTTGGCCACGACACCCAGCTGACCGGCTGAAGACTTTGGTACATTTCGCATGCACGTCCGAAGACATCAACAACCTGTCCATCGCCCGCTGCGTGAAAAACGGCATCGAGAATGTGTGGCTGCCGGGCGTCAGCCATCGTCGACCATTTGGCTCAGAAGGCTGAGGAATACCGTGACAAGGCCATGCTGTCGTTAACGCACGGCCAGCCTGCTACACCGACCACGCTTGGCAAGGAACTCGCAGTGTACGTGTACCGTCTGAACCGCCAGCTGAACAAGGTCAGGGCTCAGGAATATCTCGGCAAGATCAATGGCGCTACCGGCACGTTCGGCGCGCATTTGGCCGCATGCCCGGATGTCGATTGGGTGGCCGTCTCCCGCGAATTCGTCACCAACCGCATGGGTCTGACGTGGAATCCGCTCACCACTCAGATCGAATCGCATGATTGGCAGGCCGAACTGTATGGCACCATCAGCCACACCAACCGCATTCTGCACAACCTGTGCGTGGATGTGTGGATGTACATCTCCCGTGGCGTGTTCGCCCAGGTTCCAGTCAAGGGTGCTACCGGATCCTCCACCATGCCGCACAAGGTCAATCCGATTCGTTTCGAAACGCGGAAGCCAATCTGGAGATCTCCTGCTCGCTGCTCGACACGCTGTCCGCAACGCTGGTCGAATCCCGTTGGCAGCGCGATCTGACCGATTCCACCACGCAACGCAACATCGGCTCCGCGTTGGGCTACTCCGTGCTCGCGCTCAACAATCTGATGGGCGGTCTGAACTCCATCCATCCGAACGACATCGCCATCGAAGCCGAGCTGGACTCCAACTGGGAGGTGCTTGGCGAGCCGATCCAGACCGCCATGCGCGCCTGCGAACTTGCCGGCCTGCCGGGCATGGACAAGCCGTACGAGAAGGTCAAGGAGCTTATGCGCGGCCATGAGATCTCCAAGGAAGCCGTCGAGCAGTTCATCGATCAGCAGGCGTCGATGACGCTACCACGGCTCGTCTGAAGGCGCTGACTCCGGCAACATATACCGGCGTCGCAGCAAACTGGTAGATTTCGACCGCTGAACCGAAGCTGTCAAATAAGTACCAAACCATACGCCTGAGGGTGGCCGCGTATTTCGTAGCCACCCTCAGGCGTATTATCGAATGCAGTGGGGCGATATGACCCACCTGAAGCCAATCTCACGTATGGAGCAAGTCAACAGTGTCTCACTCCCCTGCAGTCAATAAGCCCGCCCCGCATATCGACGATGTGCCGCCGAAGCGCAGTCGTGATTTCGCCGATCTGACGCACGCATTCTTCGCCTTGGTGCTCGGCATAGGCGTGATTCTGTTCTCCGTGTACTTGCATGGCACCGCGTCCGGCGTGGAATCCGACGTTCATTCCGCCGGCCGCGTGGTCAGCTGGCTGATGGATGTTCCCTCGGCATTATTGCAGCAGCTTGCCATCGTATGCATCACCGTCAGCGTGCTCATCCAGCTGCTTACTTCCAAAGAGTGGCTGCAAAGCGTGATTTCCGTGGTTTCCCTCATATTCGGATTCTTTGCGGTGTGGGGCATATCCGCGCTGATCAGCAACTCCGGCAATACCATGCTGATCATTCCACTGCAATCCAACAGCACATCCGTAGGCACTGGACTGCTCCCCGATTTTTATGCCGCCATGGCATCGTTCCTCACCGTCTCCGGCCCTCGGCGTATCCGCTCATGCACCAAATGGGGCTGGAACGTGCTGATGCAGTGGCAGTGCTGATGGTCGTGCTTTCATGGAATTCACTGGCTGGCGTCATCGCATCCTACGCCATAGGCCGTGTTATCGGCATGCTGATCCGTTTCGCCATAGGCACGCAGAACAATGGCGCGTGGGGATCACAAATCGCGCAATCATTGCGTTCCATCGGTATTGACACATCATTGCTCACCCGCCGAGTCGCCCCCTACGTCGATTCGGGAGTATTGAAGGCCACGCTGGATGACGATCTGGCCGAAAATTCCCGTATTTACGATGTTGTCGACTATGACGCAAGCAATACACCGTTTCCGTACTCGACAATCAAGTGCATGCGGCCGGATATCTCAACCAAGTATGGCAGTGGCTTCGCCTGACCGGTGTTTCCATGCGTCGCGACCGTTCCTCGGTTGACGCCATGCACCATCATTACGCCATGATTCTCGGCCTGTCCAATGCCGGTTTGGAAACTCCGCGCGTGTATGGTGTGGCCGATTATGGAGAATCCTCCATTCTGGTGTTCCACCGCAACCGCATGCCATTGGAATGCAACCAAAACACCATGTCCGACCATGATATGGAAGCGTTCATGGAATATCTCACCACAGCACACCATCATGGCTTCACCCATCGTCGCATCACTCCGGAAACCCTGTCCCGCATGGAAAACGGGCATCCGGTAATCGCAGGTTGGCATAATGGCGATTATGGCAGTTCCGCTCCGAACTTCGCACTCGACAAAGTACAGTTGCTGGTTCTTCTTGCCACACTCAATGGCAATGATCGTGCGATCGCCTGCGCTCGCAGGACTTGGGGAGACGAGCAGCTGATCGATTTGGCACCCTTCATACAGAAGGCTGCCATTCCCGCTTCCACGCGCGCATTGCCTGGCTGGGACAAGCATGTGCTTACCGATTTACGTACGCGTATTTCGGCGCTCGCTCCGCAGGATGTCGCGGATTCCATGGAAAAAGTCACGCTTTCCCGGTTCAGTCTTCGCTCGTTCATTGCGATTGCGCTGCTGGTGGTCGCCGTATATGTGGTGTTCACCCAGATTCAGCCGGCCGAAATGATCAAGGCCGTCAGAGACGCCAATCTCGCCATGGCGTTGGTTTGCGTCGCGCTTGGCTTTGTGGCGTGGCTTGGTTCCGCTATCACCTTGGGTGTGTTCATGGATTCCGATAAACGCAACACGATCGGCTTGTATTGCTCTCAGATGGCGTCCGGTTTCACTGCGGTGTCCATGCCGGCCGGCGTCGGTCCAGCATTCGTCAACCTGCAGTTCCTTCGTAAAAGCGGCTATCGCAGTACGGCTGCGACCGCGGTTATGAGCGCGGTCTGGGCCGTACAGGGAGGCACTACCATCGTGTTGTTGCTGACGATTGGCCTATTCACCGGCCGCAACACATTGTCCGGCATGATTCCGACCAATACGCTGATCATGGTGATCGCCATCGTCGCGTTGGTTGTGTCGGCCGCCATGGCGATTCCTCCAGTGCGTCATTTGGTGACCGAGAAATACCTTCCAGTGGTCAAAGCATACGCGCGCAACCTGGTCAATGTGCTTGCACGGCCAAAGGAACTGGCCCTTGGCATTGCCGGCGCACTGGTGCTTAACCTTGCGACCGGACTGGGATTCTGGGCAGCATTGATGGCGTTTGGATACCACACGAATCCTGCGGAAACCACCTTCATTTTCCTGCTTGCCAACACTTTGGGCTCCGCGGTTCCCACTCCTGGCGGTCTGGGTGCCGTGGAGGCCGTGCTGTCGGTGGCGTTCACTGCCGTGGGCATCCCCTCCTCCATCGCGGTTTCCGCTACTCTTGTCTACCGAATCGCCTTCTACTGGTTGCGTATTCCGGTCGGTGCGTTGGCCATGAAATGGCTTGACATGCATAATTTGATCTGACAAACACCCCCGTACACTTTGTTTTCCCCCTGATTTTCAAAAAAGCGACCAAAACCCTTGTAAAATGCCATTTTCCTCATAAGAGTGCGCTAATATCATAGAGAACGTGGATGTTCGTAATCAGAATGTCCCCTGACCCAAGAAGGATGCTTTATGGCATACAACAAGTCTGATCTCGTCTCGAAGATCGCTCAGAAGTCCAACCTGACCAAGGCACAGGCTGAGGCAGCTGTGAACGCTTTCCAGGACGTGTTCGTCGAGGCGATGCAGTCCGGCGAAGGCCTGAAGCTGACCGGCCTGTTCTCCGCTGAGCGCGTCCGCTATCAATAACGCAATTCATACCGGTGCGACCAACCTTGGCCAAGCCCAGACGGACTTGGGCCAAAACGCGCTGCCGAAGGCTCGAGCGCGCTCGACTCTTTTGCTGCCGTTTCGGGCGACCTGACCGGTATC
>ENA-OQER01000279-OQER01000279.1-human-gut-metagenome-genome-assembly--contig:-NODE-279-length-28936-cov-12.026138_pt1 | contig 28936 bp, 33 predicted proteins | sample MGYA00242797_ERZ504639 | MGnify/ENA primary metagenome ERZ504639 (study PRJEB26092, sample SAMD00036306) | human gut metagenome | host: Homo sapiens | study: EMG produced TPA metagenomics assembly of...
CTTCATTTCGGCAATAGCCATCCATGATAGCTACTGCGAAGAGTTACGATCAAATCCAAATTAAATGCGTTTCATTTCTGTATGTTATATATATAATAATGTGTAATGTTTACAAGTCTCGTGTGGCTTTCGATGTTTTTAGTATTTCGTCATCGTCGGCAACATCCTCTGCGTCATCAAGACCGAGGTTCTCAGGATCTTCGAAGGTGGTGCGATAGCTTTCTTCTGTCAACTTGTCGTCATCGAAGGCGTCATCGTCCTCATCTGGATCGTTGTAGTGGTCTTCAATCTCTGGTGCATCCTCATCCTCGTCCTCCTCGCGGTCAGCCAACTCATCCTCGCGGTCGAGCTCATCGTCGTCATCGAATCTCATGCGTACTTCTCTACCATAGGTTTCTCCTTGGCAAAGATAGCCTCGGTCCATGATCCTTAGGAATCTCGAGAACTTCGAAACCGTCGTTTACCTTCTTCTCATACAGTCCGCCAGCCTTGTGCAGTCGGTCTTTAGGCAGAGTTGTGGTGCTGATTTCAAAGCCACTCTGGATAATGTCCTGAATGCTCTGTGGCAGACTGTCCCATCCACCACCAAAGTTACGTTCAAGCACCTCCATGAGTTTGGCAGCGCTGATGTGACGGATGTTCTCGTATGTCAAGTCGGTGACGCGCAGGATGGGGCGCTTCTTGATGGCATACTTCACCTTGTTGTCGTTGATATGGAAAACACCCACTTTGAAGCCACGCTGATTATATTTTTCGATGACTTCAGGCTTGTTTATCTTCACTTCCTCTATCTCGAAGGCGCTACGGATAATAGCGACGTATTTGTTCTGGCAGTCTTTCAGGTCGGCGTCTTTCTCGGCAGCTTCCCAAAGACGGAACACGTCGTTCTCCTGAATGTCCCATACGTTGCTCTTTGTCAGAGTCTTGAGTGTCAATGCTTTTTCTTTCTTCATCGTTGTTACATGTTTTTTTCAGTTGCAAAAGTAAATACTATATTTTTAATATCCAAATTTTTCTGTGTGTTTTTCATAAAAAAGTACTCTTTTTGTTGGGGTTTCATTTTTTTTGTTTACCTTTGCATGAAAGCAGGATTTGTCCTGGTATGGTAATATATAAGAAAAGACAAATACTGTATGAGAAAAATGACAGATAATCTTAGACATAATGAGTGAACCACTAGCAGAAAGAATGAGGCCCCGCACATTGGCTGACTATGTCGGTCAGAAACATTTGGTGGGCGAAGGAGCAGTGCTGCGCAAGATGATTGACGCAGGCCGAATATCGTCGTTTATACTCTGGGGACCTCCTGGTGTAGGCAAGACCACGCTTGCCCAGATAGTGGCTCAGACCCTGCAAGTGCCTTTCTATACGTTGAGTGCTGTGACCAGTGGCGTGAAGGATGTACGCGAAGTTATAGAGCGTGCCAAGAGCGGCAGGTTCTTCAATTCTGCTTCACCCATTCTTTTTATTGATGAGATTCATCGTTTCTCCAAGAGTCAGCAGGACTCTCTGTTAGGTGCGGTGGAGAAGGGAGTTGTGACGCTGATTGGGGCCACCACGGAGAATCCTTCCTTCGAGGTGATACGCCCATTGTTGTCTCGCTGCCAGCTATACGTGCTCAAGTCGTTGGAAAAGGAAGACTTGGAGGAGCTCTTGCATCGGGCTTTGACTGAGGATATAGAACTGAAAAAGAAGCATATAGAATTACAGGAAATGGGTGCCTTGATGCGTTTCAGCGGTGGTGATGCCCGCAAGTTGCTCAACATCCTGGAGTTGGTGGTAGAGTCGGCTGGTTCTGATGAGGTGGTTATTACCGACAAGATGGTTGAGAAACAGCTGCAGCAGAATCCTCTGGCCTACGACAAGCAGGGTGACATGCACTACGATATCATTTCGGCGTTTATCAAAAGTATACGAGGCAGCGATCCTGATGCAGCCTTATACTGGATGGCACGCATGATAGAAGGCGGAGAAGACCCACAATTTATCGCTCGCCGAGTCGTAATAAGTGCCTGTGAGGATGTGGGATTGGCCAATCCCAATGCCTTGTTGTTGGCAAATGCGGCTTTCGATACCGTGATGAAGATAGGATGGCCCGAGGGACGTATCGCCTTGGCAGAGGCTGTGGTCTATCTTGCCACCAGTCCGAAGAGCAACAGTGCCTATCTGGCTATAGATGCAGCCTTGGCAAAGGTGCGCCAGACGGGCAACCTGCCTGTGCCCCTTCATATTCGCAATGCTCCTACTAAGTTGATGAGCGAACTGGGTTATCATGATGGATATCGTTATCCTCACGACTATCCTGGACATTTTGTCGAGCAGCAGTATCTGCCCGATGCTATTCAGGACAGCCGTTTCTGGTTTGCACAGCATTCGCCTTCAGAAGAACGGCTATACCAGTGGATGACTACTTGCTGGGGAGAAAGATTTAAGTGATGAGTGAGAAATCAAAATACCTTATAACTATATAGAAAACCAAGAAAATGAATATACAACAAGACCCAGAATTCATGATGACTCTTCAGAGGGTTGTCGAGTTCGTTGGAACATTTGCCTTTGCTTTGTCGGGCATTCGTCTTGCAGCCTCTAAGCATTACGACTGGTTGGGAGGTTTCGTGTGTGGTGTGGCTGTGGCCATAGGTGGAGGAACTATCCGTGACGTAATGCTCGGCGTGCGTCCTTTCTGGATGCTGAGTCCCATCTATCTGATATGTACGCTTATGGCGCAGGGTGTCGTCATCGTGTTTCACCATTATCTGAAAAGACTCGATAATACGTGGTTTCTTTTTGATACATTGGGATTGGCACTGTTCAATATAGCCGGCATACAAAAGACGATAGACAGTGGTTTCCCCTTTTGGGTGGCCATCATCATGGGCTGTATCACAGGAGCGGCTGGTGGAGTTATTCGCGATGTGTTGCTTAACGAGGAACCTGTCATCTTCCGAAAGGAGATATATGCCATGGCGTGTATCCTGGGTGGCCTGACCTATTGGGCATTGGATTCGATGGGTGTCAGTCTGTACGTCACAACGGCAGTGGCCTTTTTGGTGGTGTGTGCCATCCGCCTCATCGCTGTAAGGTATCACATATCCTTGCCCAAGTTGCATGATGAGGAACCGGGAGAACCGAAACAGGAATAAAAAAACAACTTCTGAATCCTGCGAATGTTCAATAAATAATTATAGAAAAAACGGAAAAGCGAAATATATTAATCAATGAAAAAACTAAAGACAATCTTTACAGTAGCAGTCATGGTTGCTCTCTTGCTGCAGGCTGGTACAATGAAGGCTCAGAACAAGCGAGAGTTTCGTGGCGTGTGGATACAATGTGTGAACGGACAGTATCTGGGAAAGACGACAGAACAGATACAGAACATGCTTAGTAGCCAGCTCGATGAACTGCAGAAGGATGGTGTCAATGCCGTTATTTTTCAGGTGAGGGCAGAGTGCGATGCTCTCTATGAAAGCAAGTTGGAACCTTGGAGCCGATATTTGACAGGAAAGCAAGGAAAAGCTCCGTCTCCTTATTGGGACCCTTTGCAATGGATGGTGGAGCAGTGTCATCGTAGAGGCATGGAACTGCATGCCTGGATCAATCCTTATCGCGCCAAGCACGGAGGAACTCCTATGGGACAGCTGGCTTCCTGTAGTGTGGTGGTGCAACATCCAGAGCTCTGTTTCTCGTATGATAATCTGGTGCTGCTCAACCCCGGTCTGCAGGAGGCAGCCGACTATACTTGTCGTGTGGCAGCCGATATCGTGAGCCGATACGATATCGACGGATTTCACATCGACGATTATTTCTATCCTTATCCTGTAGCAGGCAAGCAGATTCCAGACCAGCAGCTCTATCAGCGCATGAATCATGGCTTTTCCAATATTCAGGATTGGCGACGCGACAATGTAAGTCGTTTTGTGAAGCAATTGGGAGAGACCATCCATGCTGTAAAGCCCTGGGTGAAGTTCGGTGTTTCACCTTTCGGTATATATCGCAACAAGCGCAACGACCCTAACGGAAGCCTGACCAATGGTCTGCAAAACTATGATGACCTGTATGCCGATGTGCTGTTGTGGGTCAACAATGGTTGGGTCGACTATAATGTGCCGCAACTCTATTGGGAGATAGGCAATCGTGCTGCCGACTACAAGACGCTTATCACTTGGTGGAACAAGCATGCATCGGCACGCCCATTATATATAGGTGAAGACATAGAGCGTACTGCTAAGTATGCCGACCCGGATAATCCAAAGAGTCATCAGTTGCCAGCCAAACATCGTCTTCACCAACAGATGCCCAATGTGAAGGGAACCGTGCTGTGGTATGCCAAGACTGCTGCCGACAATGTGGGCAACATCGGTCATACGCTTCGCGACTATTATTGGCGCACGCCAGCCCTTCCTCCTTTGATGCCATTTCTGGATGACAAAGCACCAAAGAAAGTGAAAGGTCTTAAACTCGTATGGACCGAAAACGGACCGCAACTTACATGGAAGGCTCCAAAAGGAAAGAAGTGGGGCGACGTGGCAAATCGCTATGTGATCTATCGATTTGAAAAGGGCGAGAAGGTAGACCTCTCGAATGCTTCAAGTATTCTCAAAGTGACTTATGACGAATCCTTCAAGTTGCCATACGTGAAGGACAAACGCTTTACCTATTGGTGACAGCTCTCGACCGTGTGGGCAATGAGAGTAAGGCAAGAAGAAAGCCGTTTCATTTTAAAAGATGTGATGAGCAATGAAAATGACGAGAAAAGATGTTCGTAAACGAAACTTTTCATTCTTTTTTTCTTGCTCATCACTTTATTTTTTGTATCTTTGCATAATCAAAAGCATTAATCTATGGACATAACGGAACAAACAATCTTACAGGTAGAGCGCTTTTTAAGAAAAGTGGCTCAGAAGTTTCCTGAATCAGAGGAACTTCCGTGTTGACAGACATTCATGTGCGTGTATCTCAAGACAGCGGAGAACTGCTGGCTTTCGATGATGACGACAAGGAAATAACACGTTGTGTGGTGGAGCAATGGATAGACAATAAAGATGAGAATTTCTATGATGAAGTTGCCAAGATTCTGCGCGAACTGATGAGAAGGAATGCCGACCTGATAGACTCGTTGGGTATTCTGAAGCCCTATAGTTTTGTTCTTGAGGACGATGATAAGGAAAACCTCGGTGAGCTCTATCTTGCCGACGATGATACAGTGATCGTAGGGGGCGACTTGATGGAAGGACTCGACAGCGACCTTGACAGCTTCTTTGATGACTTGCTGAAAGAAGACTCGTAAAGTCTTCGAGTGAAGAACACGGAGATAAGAACTTTGCGTTAAGAACTCTGGTTGAAGTATGAAGACTCCGAGTAAAGAACGATCAATAGCACAAAAACTTAATTTTCAATAATCTAATTTATTCTAAGAATTATGGCAAGAAGATATTTATTGGGCTTTGACGTCGGCTCCAGTTCTGTGAAAGCATCTCTTACAGATGTTGACAGTGGCGAAATTGCCGCATCAGCTTTTTATCCTGACCATGAGGCACCTATCATGGCTGTAAAGGCAGGGTGGGCAGAGCAAGACCCACAGATGTGGTGGGACAATGCCAAGCTGTCGCTTCAGAGAATTTTGGCAGAGACTGGTGCCAAGGGAGAAGACATCCTCGCTATAGGTATTTCATATCAGATGCACGGTTTGGTGTGTGTGGACAAGCAGCAGAACGTGTTGCGTCCAAGTATCATCTGGTGTGATTCGCGTGCCGTGCCTTATGGTGATAAGGCTTTCCGTGATCTTGGCGAAGAGCGTTGTCTGCAGAGCTTGCTCAATTCGCCAGGCAACTTTACTGCTTCCAAATTGGCTTGGGTCAAGGAGAATGAGCCAAACTTATTTGACAAGATAGACAAAATCATGTTGCCCGGTGACTATCTGGCCATGAAATTGTCGGGCGAGGTAAAGACAACCATCAGCGGACTTTCTGAAGGTATGATGTGGGATTTCAAGGAGAAGAAACCAGCCAAGTTCCTGCTTGATTACTACGGATTTGACGAGAGTGTGCTGGCCGACATCGTTCCTACTTTCTCAGTACAGAGCGTAGTTTCCAAGGAGGCAGCTCAAGAGTTGGGACTCAAGGAAGGCACACCTATTTCATATCGTGCAGGCGACCAGCCAAACAATGCAGTCAGCCTGAATGTGTTCAATCCAGGCGAGATAGCAAGTACTGCCGGTACTTCAGGCGTAGTATATGGTGTGCTCGGAGATGTGAACTATGATCCTCACAGCCGTGTCAATACCTTTGCGCATGCCAACTATACCAAGGAACTCGACCGTTTGGGTGTGCTTCTTTGCATCAATGGTACGGGTATTCTCAATGCATGGGTACATCGAAACATCACACCTGATGTCAGCTATGCCGATATGAACGATTTGGCTGCAGGCGTGCCTATCGGAAGTGAAGGAGTGCGTATCATACCATTCGGCAATGGGGCAGAGCGTGTGCTTGAGAACAAGGAAGTGGGCTGCTCTATCCGTGGCTTGAACTTCAATAAGCACAATCGAGCGCATATTGTACGTGCGGCACAGGAAGGCATTGTCTTCAGTTTCTGCTACGGAATGGAAATTATGCAGCAGATGGGTATGGAACTCAACAAGATTCATCCGGAAAGGCTAATATGTTCCTGAGTCCTTTGTTCCGCGATACGCTTGCCAGCGTGAGTGGAGCCACCATTGAACTGTATGAGACTGACGGTAGTGCTGGTGCTGCAAAGGGTGCTGGTATTGGTGCAGGAATCTATAAGGATCATAATGAGGCTTTCGCTTCGCTCAAGAAGTTGGCTGTTGTAGAGCCTGATGTAGCCCATCGCGATGCTTACAAGGAGGCTTATGAGACCTGGAAACAGGAACTGAACAAGCTGTAAACGCTAATGTACAGTTCATGAGCAGGTGTGCAAAATCAACTCTGTATTGGTTAGTGGAGCCCTGCCTTATTGAAATTTATCAATAAAAATAAGAAGGATGAGAAATTATCTCATCCTTTTTTTGTTTAATAGTTTATTTTTAGTATCTTTGCAATCTATAACATTTATATATAAGGATTATGGCTCACAAAAATAATCATTTGGTAATCATGGCAGGTGGAGTAGGCAGTAGATTCTGGCCTATGAGCACCGAGGAGAAACCTAAGCAGTTTATAGATGTACTTGGTACAGGTCGTACTTTGTTACAACTGACATTCGACAGATTCGAAGGTATTTGCGACCCAGAGAATGTGTGGGTGGTTACGAACAAGAAGTATGCAGCCCTTGTACAGGAGCAATTGCCCGAGATTCCTGTGGGCAACATCGTGCAGGAACCATGTCGCCGCAATACGGCTCCATGTGTTGCCTACATCAGTTGGCGAATCAAGGAGAAGGACCCCAATGCCAATATTGTCGTTTCACCTTCCGATCATATTGTTACCAACAGTAATGAGTTCAGACGTGTTATTATTTCTGCACTCAAGTTTACTGGCGAGACAGACAGTATTGTAACCCTTGGCATGAAGCCAACTCGTCCTGAGACGGGATATGGCTATATACAGGGTGATCTTCGTACACCTTCAGCCCGTAACAAGGAGGTATATCGTGTAGATCAGTTTCATGAGAAACCAGACCTGGAAACCGCCAAGAAGTATCTTAGCGACAAGAACTTCTTCTGGAATGCAGGAATCTTCATCATGAGCGCAGCCACCATAGTGAATGCTTTCCGTGTATATCAGCCAGCCATAGCTAAGATATTCGAGAGCCTGCGTCCTATTTATGGCACACCACAGGAGCAGGAGCAGATAGACCTGAGATATCCTGAGTGCGAGAATATCTCTATCGACTATGCCATTATGGAAAAGGCAGAGGAGATATTTGTCTTCCCTGCCAGTTTCGGATGGAGCGACTTGGGTACATGGGGCAGTTTGCTGGCACAGTCACGTCGCGACCTGTATGGTAATGCCACTATAGGCAAAAATATCCAGATGATAGAGTCAAAAAATAACATTGTTCATACTTTAAACGAGAAGAAGGTTGTCATTCAGGGGCTCGAAGGCTATATTGTAGCCGAGGAAGACGGAACGCTTCTTATCTGCAAGATGTCGGAAGAACAGCGCATCAAACAGTTCTCGGGAATGAATTAGTCTCTGAGTTTTCATAAGTTCAATATAAAAAAATCTCCGCAAGTCACACTTGCGAGATTTTTATGATTAGTTGTAGCCTTTGTTTTAACGGCTTTTCTTCCCATTTTTCCTTTCTCTTAGGAAAGTTTAGCTTCTTTATTTCTTTTTCAGTCCCTTGTAAGCTATGAAAGCGACAACAACGACAGCCAAGGCCAAGAGCACGTAGCCTATTTCGTGGCTGTACTTCAATGCCTGCTGGTATACGTCATGTGTGGTCTTGTAGTCGGTGTACTGGTATATGCTCCAGCCTATGATGGCCAGTACTGTATTCCAAATGCCGGCACCAATAGTGGTGTACAACAGGAACTTGCCCAGATGCATGCCCGACAGACCAGCAGGAATACTGATGAGCTGACGTACGGCAGGAACCAGTCGGCCAAATATGGTAGAGGCAGCGCCGTGCTTGCGGAAATATTCCTCGGCTGTTTCTACCTTTTCGCGGTCGATGAGACACATGTGTCCTATACGACTGTCTGCAAAGCGGTAGATGATGGGGCGTCCCACCCATTTGGCGAGATAGTAGTTGATAAGGGCTCCTATGTCAGCTCCTATTGTGGCTACCACGATGACAAGCAGAAAATTCATTCCGCTGGCAGGATCCATAGCCTTCCATGCTGCAGGTGGAACTACCACCTCAGAAGGGAAAGGGACGAAAGAACTCTCGATGGCCATGAAAAGCATGACCACCCAGTAGTTCAAATTGTTGAGAATCCACAGAAAGAGTGCAGCTGTATTCATTTTCGTTGATATAACATGAAATGATAGATGGTAGGAAAAAACTTACTTGTTGAGTTTAGCCCAAGTATCTTTCAGTCCTACAGTCTTGTTGAATACAGGATGCTCCGCTGTTGTGTCGAGGTCGGCCATGAAGTAGCCGATGCGCTGGAACTGCAGATACTCGCCTGGCTTCTTGGCAGCAGCATATTCCTCAACATAGCAGTTGGTGAAGGTGTGCAGGCTCTCAGGGTTGAGCAACTCGCGGAAGTCGCGCTCGTCAGCTGATGGGTTTTCCACGTTGAACAGGCGGTCGTATTCACGGACTTCAGCCTTCACACAATGGTCGGCTGAAACCCAGTGCAGGGTTCCCTTCACCTTGCGGTTGGCACCTTCCATTCCGCTCTTGCTGATAGGATCGTATTCTGCCTGAATCTCGACGATGTTTCCTTCTGCATCCTTGGTGCATCCGGTACACTTCACAATATAGGCATTTTTCAGACGAACCTCCTTGCCGGGAGTCATGCGGAAGAACTTCTTTGGAGCATCTTCCATGAAGTCGCCACGCTCTATCCACAGATTCTTGCTGAAGGTAATAGTGTGTGTACCGTCAGCCTCGTTCTCAGGATTGTTGATAGCTTCCATTTCCTCGCTCTCTCCCTCAGGATAGTTGGTGATAACGAGTTTCACAGGGTCGAGTACAGCACTTACTCGGCATGCTTTCTTGTTGAGGTCCTCGCGTACAGAAGCCTCGAGAAGAGCCATGTCGTTGAGGGCGTCGAACTTAGTATAGCCAATGCTGTCGATAAACATGCGGATGCTCTCTGGTGAATAGCCACGACGGCGCATGCCGCAGAGTGTAGGCATACGAGGATCGTCCCATCCATTGACGAGGTGTTCGTCTACGAGTGTGTGCAACTTGCGCTTGCTCATCACTGTATAGGTAAGGTTCAAGCGGTTGAACTCAATCTGTCGTGGACGATTGTCGTACAGATTGTCTGCTGTATTGTCCTTCTCCTTGAGGAAGTCGATAAACTTATCGTACAAAGGACGATGGGGTACAAACTCCAAGGTACAGATAGAGTGGGTTACACCTTCAAAGTAGTCGCTCTGTCCGTGGGCAAAGTCGTACATAGGATAGCAGTGCCACTTGGTGCCTGTACGGTGGTGTGGAGTTTGGATAATACGATAGATGATAGGGTCGCGGAAGTGCATGTTGGGATTGGCCATATCGAGTTTGGCACGCAGCACCATGCTTCCTTCTACCGCCTCGGGAGTGTTCATCTTCTCGAAGAGTGCAAGGCTTTCCTCTACAGGGCGGTCACGATAAGGGCTTGCTGTACCGGGAGTGGTAGGAGTTCCCTTTTGTTCTGCAATCTGTTCCGCAGTCTGCTCGTCGATGTAGGCATGTCCGTTCTTGATCATCCAGATGGCAAAGTCCCACAACTTCTCAAAATAGTCGGAAGCATAGTAGATTTTGCCCCACTTGAAGCCGAGCCATTGTATGTCCTGCAGGATGTTTTCTACGTATTCGTTGTTCTCCTTGCTGGGGTTTGTATCGTCAAAACGAAGGTTGCAGATACCGTTATATTTCTCTGCCACACCAAAGTCCATGCAGATAGCTTTGGCGTGTCCGATATGCAGATATCCGTTAGGCTCTGGGGGAAAGCGTGTCTGTATACGACCATTGTTCTTGCCCTCCTTGAGATCTTCTTCTACAAATTGTTCAACGAAAGAGATGCTTTTCTTCTCTTCGTTCAGATTTTCTTCATTTATTGTCATATTTCAATGAGATATGTTTTATATATATAATAATGTGGTGCAAAGTTACAAAATAAATTGTAAGTATGAAAAAGATGAGCATTATATTTTTGCTGAAATAGTTGAAGAGGTGTGGAAAAAAGGTTGTGTGTTATTGTTTTTATAAGATTTTTTCAAAAAAAACAATAAAACACGTCAAAATATTTTTTTATTCAAAATAATTTTGCTACCTTTGCAAACGTTATCCTGAATACAATCTTTTTACCTTAAACGGACTAATACCTATTGAATAGACGCTCTTCACTGTGAAGTGAGGAGCGTTTTTTATTTGTATTACTTAGCTTCTTGCTTTTTGCGGAAGGTCTCGTTGTTGACAACCATCATTCCTTCAGCTACGTCTATCTGTACCTGTGTCTGGATATCCTTGTCCACTCCCTTTCGGTCGAGCAGGATAATGGTCTGGTCGCCTTCAGGTTTGGCAATGAGTTCCCACTTGTAGTAGTCCTGAGTGTTTTTGGTTGTAACGGTCAGGTCGCTGTTCAGTGTGATAACCTTGCTTCCGTCGTAGCTCTGATAGTCGCCGGCAGCCTTGTTCTGGAAAGCGGTATCGGTAACTACTGCTACCTCTGTGGTTGCAGTCTGTGGCTGTTCAGCTTCTTGCCGTTGCAAGCTGCCATGGTGAGACCGAGAGCAGCGATTGCAAAAATCATCATTTTCTTCATATTGATTCTGATTTTGATTAATATATTTGTTAGTATTGTTATTGATTCATTTCCTTTTGCTGGGGAGTAGTCTTTGGCGTTGCCGTTTTTCTCTTTTTTTAATTGAAGAAGATGTCTATCTGTGTGGCTGCCATGAAGGCAGCAACTGTCAGCATTACCAAGACAGAGAGTGAGCCCATAGTGATTGGAAGCCACGATTGATGCAATTGTCTGCCGGTGGTTTTCCATTGCTCAATACCCTGTGGTCGATATAGGCCAGCAGATAGTAGCACAGGGTGGCGTACAAGGCTCCGAAAAAGATGCCCACCAATATGTCGCCTGGGTAGTGTACTCCCATATAGGCGCGTGAGTATGCCATCACTATGGCCCATGCCAGGAGGAAAAGATTCAACTTCCTGTTGCGGGCCAAATACATGGCGAAGAAAACCATTCCCCATGCGTTGGCGGCATGAGAGGAGGGGAATCCATATCTGCCGCCCCGATAATTGTTCACGATATGCACCATGGGCGAGATGGGGTTGTCTGTATTGCTGGGTCTCAGACGTTCTACCATTGGCTTGATAAGGCCTGAGGTGGTCTGGTCGCAGAGCACCACGATGGCAATGATGGCTACGAGGCATTTTGTTGTCGATCGCCAGTCATAGTTGCGGAACATCACATAGAGGAAACTTGCATAAAAGGGTATCCATACAAATCGGCTGCTGTACATCATCATGAAATAGTCCCAATAGCTGTTGTGGAATCCGTTGAGGAACAACAATAGTTGGGTGTCAGCCTGTTCCAGTGTGTTGAGCATGTCTGTCATTCGTGTCTTTTAATTTCTTTTTTTTTGTTGTTACTTGAGAACTTTTTTGCGGGGTGATGGGGAGAGCATGATGACTATTTTGTACTGATGTCGTCGTACAGTTTCTGCAGATATGCCTGTCCGCGCTTGATGTTGTAGCTGGGCTTGGTTCCCTTGTCATAGAGTACTTTCTTGCTCTTGTTGTCGAATATCAGCGAGTTTTCTTCGCTTACCACGCCAAAGGCATCGTTGACCGTGAAGAAGGCAAACTTAGGTGTGGCATCGCTCAGCATGTTCTTGCTGAAGAGGAAGTCTTTGTGTTCCACTCCCAACTGTCCTAACAGTGTGGCGGCAATGTCCTGCTGTGAGCCGATGAGTTTTATCTTCATAGGATGGGCTATGGCTCCGCCTGTCAGGATGAGAGGAATCTGGTAACGGCTTCTGTCGCCATTGTCGAGATGCTCCTTGTATCCGCCTACGTGGTCGGGCACGAAGATGATGAGCGTGTTTTTCCATTTGGGCAGCTTGCGGTATCTGCGCACGATGGCACCCATCACACTGTCGGTATAGGCAAAAGCATTCAGTCGCTTGTCTTTCAGTCGGCTGTAGGGCACTTCGAAAGGCTCATGACTGCTCGATGTCTGGAAGACTCTGAACACAGGACGGCCTGTTGGTTTCTCGTGTTCGATGTCGTACATCAGCCTGTCGGCCACAATATGGTCGTGCACTCCCCATTTGCTCAGTCGCTGCTCGATAGGGAAGTCCTGGTCTGAGGTGATGTGCTGGAAACCCTGTGAGATAAGATAGGAGCGCTGGTTGGTAAAGTTGATGTCGCCACCATAATAGTAGGCAGTCTGGTAGTTCTTGTATTTCACCAACGACTTGGAGATAGATGGCAGGTGGCTCGACTTGTTGGGATCCTTCATGATGCTCATGGTGGGCTGTGCCGGATAACCGCTCAGAATGGCCACGAGTCCGCGGTCGGTTCTGAAGCTGTTGGCATAGAAGCGGTTGAAGAGGATGCCCTGCTGGGCTATGGAGTCGAGACATACAGCCACGTCTTTCTGTGTACCTATGGATGGAAGCAGGTCGCTTGCGAAACTTTCCATCACTACAAGCAGGATGTCTGGAGCATGCTTGCGTGCCTCATCGCTGAGAATGGGGTAGGTGTTCTCGTCGCTTTGGCTCACCATCGTACGGAATATCTTGTTGGCTTCGGCAGCGTCCATATAGCGATACTGGTCTTCGAAGTTCTGCTGTCTTGTCATCGACTCGAGAAGACTGAACATCGGGTTTACCGCCGAGTGGTTGAGGTAAGATAGCTGACTGAAATAAGCAGTTCCTGTATTTGTCGTAGCCACAGTGAATCCTCCACGGATAGGGATGATGAGCAGGGCAGTCATGACGAAGACAATAATAGATGTACGCACGCGATGGCAGTCGAGTCCTTCGTTTCTGTAATCACGTCTTCCGTAACGGTCGCGTCGTGGTTTGGGCATGCGCAACATCCACCAGATCAGTGCCGATATGGCTGCGAGAGCAAGGATGCCCAAGGCAATCTCTCCAAAAGATGCACTTGCAAAAGCGTCAGCAGGCGATGTGAAGAAATAGAAGAAAGGCATGCTGTCCAAGGGGAAGCACCAATAGGGGTAGAGTACGGCATTGAGAACGAAGCAGAAGGCTGTGGCAACTGCTATGATGCCCATATATGTGTTGAATATCGGGCGTATGAACTCCTGTCTTATCCATACGTTGGCAAGCAGGAGCAAGCCGGGCAGGAGCATGAGATAACCGGCCATAGACAGGTCAATGCGAAGACCATGAAACATGACAGGCATCATTTCTGCAAATACTTCTCCCCACGACATTTGTGATGCGCCATGGGTAACAAGCATGAATAATGGTTTCTGCAGTATGAAGATGATCATGAGCACGATGTATGTTCTCACGAACCATATTATTTGTTTCATTCCTCCGAGTTTGTTCATTCTGACCTGTTATTTTAATTTTTATGGCAAAATTACGGCTTTTATTCCACATAGGCAATTTATTTGTATATAATTAATAAAAAAAACCACAAAAAATTTGGTTTGTATCTTGTTTTGCAGTATCTTTGTCACTGGTAATTTAAAAAAACAACTAACTTAATGCCATGGCTAAATATAACTTAACACCTAAAAAGGAAAAAGTAGCCCGTTATCAAACTCTTCTTAGTGATAAGCTCAAGGACAGTCTGTACGAGGGAATTTTGCGAATTATCGTAGCAGAAGGTAAATACAAAGACAAAACTTACAATACCCGTAAGTTGGCTGCCGATCTAAATACCAATGCTCGTTATATATCTGCAGTTTGTGCCACACGACTGCACAAGAACTATTCGGAATTCGTCAACGATTTTCGAATCAACGAAGCTATGTCGCTGCTTTCAGACCGTCGCTATACCAAGATGACTATCGAGGACATCAGCGAAATGGCAGGCTTCAATACCCGTCAGAGTTTTTATGCCAACTTCTATCATCGCATGGGAATGACCCCTTGTGAGTACAGAAAGCAACAGGCACAAAAGAAAAAGGAGGCAGGCGCTTAGCCTTCCTCCTGTATTATCATTGGTGATTGAACTTTCGCTGGGTTCGGAAGTTCCTTCCACTTTCCCTTTTCGGAAGCGGAATGTGTTATTGTAGTGTGCCTTTTTCCCTTGCAGTATGAGTGAGGGTTACTTGGATTTTATTTTCTCAGGAGAGTCTTCAGGGCTTTGGTCTTTGCCTGTCGGGCCATTTTCCGCACAGCCTTGTCTCTTATCTGTCTTACTCTTTCGCGTTTCAGTTCTATGTCCTCGGCGATGTCTGCATGGGGATGTGAGGGCAACCTATGCCGTAGAACTTGCGTATTACTTCGCGCTCGCGCTTATCGAGTATTTCGATGGCTGCCTTGAGGTCTTCTGAAATGAGGCGGAAGTAAGTGTTCTCTTCCTCTGAAAGTGCATCCTTGTTGATCAGTATGTCGAGCAGGGTGTACTTGTTGTTAGTACCAAGGGGCGCGTCTATAGAGAGGGGCCGACTCAGTTTCTTGTTGAGTTGTTGGTGCCCGTCTTTTGGCATTCCGTAAGAAGCAGACTGCTGTTTGATGGCCTGTTCCATGGCCTTGCGAATGAAGGGTGCGGCATAGGCTATAAATTGTGTTCCGCGCTCAGTATCATATTTTTGTGCAGCTTGTGTCATAGCCATGTATCCCTCGCTCACCAGGTCGTCGAAGTCTACACCTTTACCCTTAAACCTATTCGCCAACGATTTTACGTAGCTCAGGTTTTCTGTGACCAGTTGGTTGATATTCTTTGCTTCCATCTTTTTGTTTCTTTAGTTTGTTGGGCAAAGATACGGATAAAAAATGATTTAGGCAATTTTTTTGCAGAATAATGTTGAAAGAAATGATGGAGTAAACATCTTTTATGATTTCCGCTTTTCCTTCGTTCGGAAAAGAAATACTGCCTAAAGAGTTGGTCATATTACTTTCCTTTCTGTGTAATTTGCTCCTTAAAGAGCACAAATGTGTCCCTCGCAGGCACAATTATGCCATAAGTAGGCATTTTGCCGGAATCAGTATTTTTGAAAAAAGAATCACGCAAAAACCCTTCACCCTTCATCTATTCCTTGGAATCCCCTGTGTTTATAGGGGTTTCAGAGGGAGAAGGTACAATTTCACCCTTCATCACCCTTCATCACCCTTCATCTTTTTACCTTTTTCAGATTTTGGCTGACTGATGTAACTTCAGCATAAGTAGTCAACTATGAATATGACTAAAATGAAGTAAGTCAACGTAATTTATAACTAAGTAACAAGCGAGTCAACTCGTATTAAAAATTACACAAAGAGTGGTTAACTATATCGTTAAACCACAGAAAATGTTCTCTGTAGCTTATATAATCTATGTTCTAAAGTTTAGAACTTATGTTCGATAGTTTAGAACTTATGTTCGATAGTTTAGAACTTATGTTCCAAAGTTTAGAACATAGATTTATCTACAATTGGCAAAACAAATTCATAATAGAAGTTTAACAAATAGGAAAGTTAGGGAAGTGAGTTCATAACGAACTGAAAACAATTTAAGTGACAGGAAATGACAGACCATGAAGGGTGGATTTGAGCCATTCAACCCCTGAAACCCCTATAAACACAGGGGATTCCAAGGAATAGATGAAGGGTGAAGGGTTTTTTGCTAAATCTATTTCAAAAAAAGCAATACGTCGATAACAGGAGTCTTATCGCTTTGCGCCTCCAGAATCAAAGTTATCCCGAATATATATGGTATTCGCTAATTAGGTTGTGGAGGCGAGAACCATTTTAGACTCACGATAATGAGCCATGCGCCATCCATCGTTGGACTGGTGTACATAATGCTACGAGTTTTGGTAAAAACAATGTTGAAGACCAAAAGCAGGCAGGCACTTTGTTGCAAGTAAAAAATATATGTAGACAGAACAAAAAAAGAGAACCCTTTGCAAAGAAAGGATTCTCTTGTATGTTGTCGTGATGAGAATGGTCTCATCTCGGCTTTCTTTACTTGAAGTATCTCTTGTAGAGACCTGCAAATCCTGCAGCGTGGCGAGCCTCGTCTTTTGCCATCTCGTGAACGGTGTCGTGGATAGCATCAGAACCCTGCTCCTTAGCCAGCTTGGCGATACGGAACTTGTCCTCGCATGCACCCTTCTCGGCAGCAATACGTGCCTCGAGGTTGCTCTTTGTGTCGCCCAAAACCTCGCCGAGCAACTCGGCAAAGCGTGAAGCATGATCGGCCTCCTCGTAAGCATAGCGCTTGTAAGCCTCTGCTATTTCAGGATAGCCCTCACGGTCAGCCTGACGTGCCATGGCCAAGTACATACCTACCTCGCCACACTCACCATTGAAGTGGTCTTTCAAACCCTTGATAACATCTTCGTTAACGCTGTCCTTGTAGGCCTGGCCCAACACGTGAACAGTAGCAAATGTCATATCGTCGTCAACAGCATCCTCCATCTCCTTGAACTTGCTGGCAGGAGCCTTGCAGATAGGACACTTCTCTGGAGCCTCAGTACCTTCGTAGATATAACCACAAACAGTACAAATAAATTTTTTCTTCATAATGCTTTGTATTTTAATTGTTGTATAATTGTTGTTAATTAATTCTTGCTTCTTGATTTTGCAAAGCGGTCTGTTTCATTTCGTCAATACAGTCGGAGCAGATGCCCTTATAGTAGAGTTGCTGTTCCTGCACGAGGTTGCCGTCGATACAAATCTCGTGTTGCAACTGTGGTGCGTCTTCATCCATCATGTCGATGACTCGTCCGCATTTCTTGCAGAAAAAGTGCACGTGACTTTTCGGATTTCCATCGTAGCACACGCGGTGTTCGTCGATGGTGATCATCTGTGCCGCTCCTTTTTCGCTCAGCATGCGTAGGGTGTTGTAAACTGTAGTCCTGCTCAAGGTAGGAATCTGCTTGTACAGTCCTTGGTAAACATCCTCTACCGTGGGGTGGATGGGATGATTAATGAGCCAGTCCATGATAGCCAACCTTTGTTGGATGGGCGTATACCCGTTTCCTGTAGTCTATTGTATGCCTCTTGCTCTGTCATTCGCTTTGTTTTTATTTGTTTACGATGCAAAGATAGGCATTTTATTTGTAACTACAAAATAAATTTGGAGAAATTACAAATAATTTTTGTAATTTCTCCAAATTCCTTACATTTCGCCTTTATTTACCGAGCTTTCTTGCATTTACATCTTATACAACTTTCTTAAATGGGGAAGCTATAGATGTGAAACACCTTATTATATATAGGTAGGAAAGTGCTTGCTTCGAAGTTCCTTTTAGGGTTATTATCTGAGGTCGATGACTTCAGCCGAAGGGAACTCCTTGGCGTTGAATGCAAACGAACTGTTAGGTATGCTGCGTGCCTTGAAGTTGCTCACCTTGATGGTGCTCCATGTTTTGCCCTGTCTCATTTTGACTTGCGAGGGAACATAGGTTTTCTGATTGATGGTGATGTAGAGTTCGGCAACTGAACGTTTCTGGTTTTGTGCTGTCAGATGAACCTGATAGTTGTTGCCGCTTTTCTTCATGTTCATTTTATATCCTGTCTTATATATATTAATAAAGGTATAGGGATTCATTGCCATCTGTTGAGCCTGGGTTGGGGTAGAGATGTTTACCTCGTTGGTCTTCTTCAGATATGTCCATTGAGTCTTTCCGTTGAACCATACGATAGCTTGTGGCGTACGGGCATTGAATTTGTTTCCTTTGATGGCAATAGTGCCGCTGCTCGAACCTATTTTCGCATTTGATATGGTGAAGTTGGCGCTTGCACCGCTCTTGTTGCCTATGACTTTGGCTGTTCTGTCGAGTACCTGTTTGGCGCTCTGGCAAATGCACTTAGCCTATCAGGGCCATGAGTGCGATAAGAATCGTTTTCTTCATGTTTTTAGTGTGTTAACTCTATTAATCCTGATTTTATAGGAAGGATATTTCCGATAGACCAAAGAAAGTGACATTCCTCCTTGTCTCTTGGCAATATCCTCCATTTTTTATTTGAATTACTGTCCACGGAGTGCAGCCAGCAGGTTGTTGAGTTGGTTCTCATCCTGTACGAGCACCTCTCTTGGCTTGCTGCCCTGTGCTGCTCCTACAATGCCGGCAGCCTCAAGCTGGTCCATGAGTCGTCCGGCACGGTTGTAACCGATAGAGAATCGACGTTGTATCATACTGGTACTTCCCTGTTGCGATAGGACAATGGCATGGGCAGCTTCCTCGAAGAATGCGTCGAGATTACGTGTATCCACGTTTCCTGCTCCTGTGGCATTGTCATCGTTGGCTGGTTCTGGCAGTTCCATAGGTTCGATAGGACCAGGCTGTTCGCAGATGTACTCGTTGATGCGCTCGATTTCGGGTGTGTCAACAAAAGCACATTGTACACGTACAGGCTCCTGTCCTCCCTGATAGAGCATGTCGCCTCGTCCTATCAGCTGGTTGGCACCAGTACGGTCGAGGATGGTCTTGGAGTCGATGGCGGCTGTAACCTTGAATGCAATACGGCCTGGGAAGTTGGCCTTGATATTACCCGTGATGATGCTTGTGGTAGGACGCTGAGTGGCTATCACCATGTGAATACCTACGGCACGTGCCAGCTGGGCGATACGTGCTATAGGCAGCTCGACCTCCTTGCCTGCGGTCATGATAAGGTCGCCAAACTCATCGATAATAACTACGATGTAAGGCATGTACTCATGTCCGTCGGTAAGACGCAGTTTGTGGTTGATATATTTCTGGTTGTACTCCTTGATGTTTCTGGCTCCTGCCTTCTTCAGCAAGTCGTATCGGCTGTCCATGAGCACACACAGGCTGTTGAGTGTGCGAACCACCTTGGTAACATCGGTAATGATAGGCTCTTCCTCATCGGGCAAGGCTGCCATAAACTTGTTGGTGATGCGTGAGTAAACGCTGAACTCTACCTTCTTAGGGTCGATAAGCACAAACTTCAGTTCGTTGGGGTGCTTCTTATATAATAAGGAGGTGATGATGGCATTCAGACCTACAGACTTACCCTGACCGGTAGCACCGGCAACGAGCAGGTGAGGAATCTTTGCCAGGTCGACCATGAACACCTCATTGGTAATGGTCTTACCCAGAGCAATAGGCAGTTCCATCTTTGTTTCCTGGAACTTTCTGGAGTTGAGGATACTCTCCATACTCACAATGTTAGGCTTGGCGTTAGGCACCTCGATACCTATGGTTCCCTTGCCAGGGATAGGAGCAATGATACGTATTCCCAAGGCTGCAAGACTCAAGGCGATGTCGTCCTCGAGATTCTTGATTTTAGAGATGCGCACACCTTCGGCAGGCTGTATCTCATAGAGTGTGATGGTAGGACCCACCGTAGCTCGTATGGTACGTATGGTAACACCAAAGTTGCCCAACACCTCGATGATGCGGTTTTTGTTGGCTATCTGTTCTGCCTCGTCGATATAGTTGCCATTGTCCTCATACTTCTTGAGCAGGCTCAGGGTGGGGTACTTGTACTTGGTGAAAGGCTCCTTGGGGTTGATGGGCGTATTGAGATGCTCCACATTGCTTACCACTGTTCCGTGTGCCTTTTCGTCGGCGGCAGCTATGGATATATCCATATCGATATTTCCTCCAGCTACCTTGTTGGCGTCCTTTGCCTCCTGTTCCGCCTTCTGGGCACGAAGCTCACGCTGTTTCTCCAGCAGCGACTTTTCTTCTATAGGGTTTTCGGCCTGCGTGTTCTCGTCTTTCTTGAGGCCTTCTTCTGGGTTCACGTCGAGGTCGATCACCTGTGCAGGTTCTGGGTCTTTGAACTCCTCAAGCACGGTGCTTGGCAGGTCTTCATCTTCCTCCTCTACAGGTTCGGTCTGATTGTCCTCAGCCTCGTCGGTAACAGGTTCCTCTTCATCTTTTTTGTGATTGGTGATTTCGAAAGACACCCTCTTGGATATGAATCCAATAGGGTTGAGAGCCTTTCTGATGACCGTGATGGTCTCGGTAGTAAGATAGGTGAGGAATGCCACGGCAACGATGAGCAGGATGGCTGTGAGTCCCGGAGGTCCCATGATGTCCTCGAGCCGCTGTACGACGAATAGTCCATGTTTACCGCCAGGATTGAAGATGAGGTCACCCATAAGTGGTGTGAGGAGCTTGGAAAAAGTTACCGAGCTCCAGAACATAACCACCATCATGCATAGAAACCATTTCAGCAAATTGATTTTATAGGCATGCATGAGTTGAAAGCCCACCAGCACGCAGAACAAAGGCAGCAGGAAGGCAGGGAAACCAAAGTTGACGACATGAGCCAATAGGAGATGATGGCACCCCAGGAGCCGCAATAGTTCTGAAACTGTCGTCCGGTATTGATCCATTCTCCCTGTTGCAAATCTTCCAATATACTTTGGTCGGCTGCCCCCGTATTGAGAAACGACACCATAGCAATGATGACGTAAACGGATGCGAAGAAGAGAATTAATCCTAAAAAGAAGTCAGTTATAGTGTTGTTGAACAAATATTCCAAGCCTAAGGCCTCGCTGAAAGATTTGGCCTTGCGTTGCGTTTTTTTCTTTGCCATTTTTTATACAATTATTTATTTATCTGCAAAATTAGAGAAAATAAATGAGAAACTCGTCATTTTCTCGTCATTTTTTCTTAATTTTGCAATCGAAAGTAAGAAAAGATTAATGAAGATTCTATTTAAAAAGTTCGATAAGCGCGAAATTACTGGTCTTCCGAAAGTGTTGTTTCAGGGTCGTATCATAACGATTATCACCCTGGCGAGACAGAGAAGGCTGTGGATTATCTGCTGAGCCAGAAGATATTAGGCTTTGATACAGAAACTCGTCCTTCATTCAAGAAGGGTCAAAGATATGAGGTGTCGTTGCTGCAAGTGAGTACGCACGACACCTGTTTCCTCTTTCGTCTGAACCTGACGGGCATCACGCCTGCCATCATACGATTGTTGGAGGATAAGAAAGTAGTCAAGGTGGGATTGTCCTGGCACGACGACCTGTTGCAGTTGCATCGCAGGGCAGAATTCAAGGCTGGCAATTTTGTGGAGTTGCAGGATGTGGCTGAAAAGTTTGGTATAGAGGACAAGAGTTTGCAGAAACTCTATGCCAACCTCTTTCATATGAAGATAAGCAAGGCGCAGCGCCTGAGCAATTGGGAGCAGACGGTATTGCGAGATGCCCAGAAACTCTATGCGGCTACTGATGCCTGGACCTGCATCAAGATATATGAAGAGTTGCAGCGACTCTCGCGTGACGGGGATTATGAACTCGTGGAACCAGTGAAACTGGTGGAAGCGGAGAGTGAAGTAGTGAAGAGTAAAGAGGCAAAGAATGAAGAAGTGTCCCAATCTTCACCTATTATTTAAAACGTTGTAAAGTAATAAACTAAACTTTCGCAAATAGGGAAGTTAAAGGATTTAAAGAAGTCTAAGCCATATGTTTTAGGCTGAGTATTCAACCAAAAGGCTGTTGGCTGTAACTTCTAACGGCCGAAGGGAGTGATAACTTGTTTAATTACTATAACTTCAGAACTTGCTAAAGTTCAATAAAAATAAAATATGTATAAACAGATATTTCTGAAGAGAGGAAAAGAAGAGTCGCTCAAGCGATTTCATCCCTGGATATTCTCAGGTGCCATTCATCACATGGACGAGGGCATCGAGGAAGGCGAGACGGTAAGAGTCATCACAGCCGCGGGCGAGTTTATAGCCGTAGGTCATTACCAGATAGGCTCTATCGCTGTACGTGTGCTTTCCTTCGAGGATATAGAGATCAATACCGACTTCTGGTGCGAGCGTCTGCAGTCTGCACTCGATGTTCGTATCGGTGTAGGTATAGCCGACAGTCCTACCAACAATACATATCGACTGGTGCATGGCGAGGGCGACTATCTGCCTGGACTGGTGATAGACTGCTATGGTTCTACAGCCGTGATGCAGGCGCACAGTGTGGGCATGCATGTCTGCCGCAACGAGATTTGCCAGGCCTTGGTGCAGGTGATGGGCGATCGTATTGCCAATGTATATTATAAGAGCGAGACAACTCTGCCTTATAAAGCTGACCTGCATCAAGAGAATGGATTCCTCGTAGGTGGCGATGCCAGCAATGTGGCGATGGAGAACGGACTGAAGTTTCATATCGACTGGCTACGCGGACAGAAGACAGGTTTCTTTGTCGATCAGCGTGAGAACCGCTCACTCTTGGAGCAGTATGCCAAGGGCAAGAGCGTGCTCAATATGTTCTGCTACACGGGTGGCTTCTCTGTTTATGCCATGCGTGGCGATGCCAAGCAAGTACACTCGGTAGACAGCAGTGCCAAGGCCATAGAGTTGACCAACGATAATGTAGCGCTCAACTTTCCAGGTGATGCCCGACATGAGGCTTTCTGCGAAGATGCTTTCAAGTATCTTGACGAGCACGACCAGCAGTACGACCTCATCGTGCTCGATCCTCCAGCCTTTGCCAAGCACCGTGCAGCTCTGCGCAATGCCTTGAAGGGTTATACCCGTCTCAATGTGAAGGGCCTGCAGCGCATCAAGAAAGGAGGCATCCTCTTTACTTTCAGCTGTTCGCAGGTGGTCACAAAGGATAATTTCCGCAATGCTGTTTTTACGGCTGCAGCCAGGTGGGCAGAAAGGTGAGAATCCTGCATCAGTTGCATCAGCCTGCCGACCATCCCATCAATATTTATCATCCAGAGGGTGAGTATCTGAAGGGACTCGTACTTTATGTGGAGTAAAATATTTTATAATGAATAAGAAAATATTTTTATTATTATTCGTTTGTTGTGCGGCGTTGGGGATAAGCAGTTGTGGCGATTCTCATGAGAAGCGTGCGCGTTTGAGCAAGGCGGAGAAGGCTCGGCTCGACAGCATCGACCGCGCCTCGTTCAAGGTGGGAGTGATGCCTACGCTCGACTGTCTGCCAGTGCTTGTGGCAAAGGATTTTCATCTCTTTGATACGTTGGGTGTGGATGTTCATCTGCGTCATTTCAATGCACAGATGGACTGCGATACTGCGCTGACCAACAAGCGAGTAGAAGGTTCGGTGACAGATTTGGTTAGGGCTGCACGTCTGCAGTCCAAGGGTACAAAACTTACCTTTCCTATCGCGACCTCTGCCTATTGGCAGATTATTTCCAACAAGCGTTCGCGTATCTCCGAACTCAAGCAGTTGTCTGACAAGATGATTGCCATCACCCGCTATTCTGCAACCGACTATCTTGCCACTCTTGCCATCGACAGCGTACATCCCAAATATGATGTCTATCGTGTGCAGATCAATGACGTGAACATACGACTCAAGATGTTGCTCAACAACGAGATGGATGCCGTGCTCCTTTCTGAGCCTCAGGCCACACGTGCTCGGCTTGAAGGTCATGTGAAGTTGATGGACAGCCGTGATAAGAACGTACGTCTGGGTGTGTTCGCTTTCCGTACAGAGGCCTTGAAGGAACCACGTCGCAAGCAGCAGTTGGATCTCTTTATCAAGGCTTACAATATGGCTGTTGACAGTATCAACAAGAACGGAGTGCAGCATTACAAGGATTTGATTATCAAGAATTGCGGTGTTGATGCCCGCACGGTTGATGCCTTGCCAAAGCTTCGTTATCAGCATGCCGGAAGTCCGCGTAAGCACGATCGGAACATAGCGAACTCTATTAAAAACTAAATAGCAGTAAAAATGTCAAGCGATTTACATTTGGTTCTACATCAGCAGGACAAGATCCAGCTCATGGAACATTTTAATGAATATGTATATCAGTTGAAGTCTGTTATTGATACTCAATTCAGCATGACAGACCTTAGGGCTGAGGTGGAAGACCTGTTGGACGACTATAACCGCATGTTGCATTTTTTCGCATGTGCCAGCAAAGACCCCAATGCACTCTCAGTCTTTTCCTCTCTTGTAGAACGGCTTTTAAAACTGGAGCACCATGTAGAGCTTGAAAGGGCAATTTCATCCAATCAGGTGTTCAAGCTGCTGCCATCCGCATCAATGGTGCCGACCTGATGTCGATTCTTCAGAGGTTCAGAGATCCGTTCCGTACGCTTTTCCATACAGGTTGCGGTAATTGCACAAATACAGTTTTGCATATCTAATATCATATTTATGATCATTGATCCGCACAATGGCATTATGGTTTCTCAGCTGCCCTGACGACAGGCGAATCTGTGTATTTCCAACCTTACAGCCTCCGAGTGACGGTACCGTAAGCGCTGCCATAAGAAAAATCCCCGCCAGTTTCCATCTCTTTTTTTTCATACCGTTTTATCCTTCTACGACAAGAAAGCGACCATCGGGAATTGCAAAAACCTCACTCGCCTCTAACAATTCTTCCTCACTCATTCCGGCGACATCCATCCCCGCGTCATCAAAATAATCCCGCACTTCTTTTATATTTTTGCAGACAACCGCCATGCAGTCCTCCAGAAACTCTTCTGCTTCCTCCGGGCTTTCCGCTACCGCCTCTGGGAAAAGTTGTGTCTGGTGTTCCAGAAAATAATGTAAAATCTCCTCATCGTATTCGTTCATACCTTTTTCCTCCCTGTGAATCACTTTCTATTATTATAACGAAGGAATTTCTCTGTGACAATCCCTTAATTCCACTCCATGACTCCCAGTTTTTTCAGTTCCTGATATAACCGCCCCACCGGAAGTCCCACCACATTGTTATAATCACCATGGATTTCCTTCACAAAAGCAGCTGCCTGTCCCTGAATTCCATAGCTTCCCGCCTTATCCATCGGCTCTCCGCCGGCAATATAGCGCCGGATTTCCGCGTCATCCAAAGGATACATGCAGACATCTGTTTTCTCATAAAATGAAGTTTCCCCGGTTCTGCCGTTTTTATCAATAAAAACAAGCGTTACTCCCGTGTATACGCTGTGGGTATGTCCGGACAGCATCGAAAGCATATGGCTGCATCCGCTTCATCCCGCGGTTTCCCGAGAATATTTCCATCACAGGCAACCACCGTATCGGCCCCGATCACCAGAATGTCCTGCGGCGTAACCAGCTCCGGATGGATTTCATTGTAGGAAAGAATTCCTGCGGCCACTTCTTCCGCTTTCTGACGGGAAAGTTCTAACACTGCCCCATCCACAGAACCAGCAGTAATGACTTCTTCTCCCTTCGCCGGACAGATTTCAAATTTCAGTCCGATCTGTTCGAGCAGCTCTTTTCTCCGCGGTGACGCAGAGGCAAGTACAATTCGACTCATAATGTGACAACCTCCTTCAGGTGAAACGAATAGATGAGTTTTTCTTCCGCCACCATTTTTTTTTGTATCCGTAGAAAATACACGGCTTAATGCATCTGCATACAGCTGAAGCTGTGTCTGATAGCGCATCAAAAGTTCCTGCGCCTTGTTTTACCCGGTCCGTCTTGTAATCCAGCAAAATAATTTTATCATTTTCCATCCAGAAAACATCTATGATTCCCTGTACCAGCACCGTCCCGCCGGATGCCTCCATCTGATGCTGCATCACAAACGGTCGCTCCCGGTACAGATCCCCACGCACAGCTGCTGCTGCCATCCGGGGAGCAATCGGACTTTCCACAAAACGCTTCGATCATTCCGGAATAACAAGCGCATACCATTCCCCCGGCAGTTGTCCGTTTGCAAGCATCCGGTCCAGTTCCTGTTTCACAAATGCAGAAACTGCTCCCGCATCAGAGGTATCTATATCTGCAATCGCAGCAAAATCCAGACATTCCATCACCCGGTGCACCGCGGTTCCCCGCATAGCACCCTGATTTACGTTTTCAGCTGCCGGATACTCCCTGTCCTCTTCTCTTGCAAAGTCCGGAACATACACATTTCGGTCTTCCTGAAGAAAATCAGGCTTCTCGGCTTCTCCCTCGGTTCTGTCATACTGTAAGACAAGCGATGCATGCTTCAGTTCCGAAACCGAATATTTACTTTTTTTGCCGGCCTCACTCTGATATGGGTAACGGTAGGAAAACCACTGGTCATACTGCTGAAGCAGTTCGGGTTTCGCATGATCGATATGCTGCAGAAGTTCCTCATAATTTTCCCTGCTGTCTGCCGCCTGTTCCACCTCTTCCCATACAATTTTCTCCGGTGGAACCACATCGAGCGTATATTTTTGCGGATAAGAAAGCATGGCCGGAAGAATCCAGTCCAGATAACTGCCTGCCCGTACCCTCTGCCGGTAACTGACCGGCTTCCCCGGAAGTACATTTCCGGTATATCCGGAAACGTTTTTTGGGCATCTTTGATCATTCCGGTCAAAACCAGTTTTTCTTTTGCCCTCGTCAGTGCTACATACAATATGCGCAGTTCCTCTCCGAGATTCTCTCTCCGGATCGGTCTGCAATCTCCGACCGGAACACACTGTTTTTTTCACTCTTGGCTGCCCGGAAATCTCACAGATTCCAAGGCTAAATCCGGATGTACCACCAGCCGGTCACTGGCATCCATCTGATTCATTTTTCTTCCCAGACCGGACACAAAAACGACCGGAAACTCCAGTCCCTTACTCTTATGAATGGTCATCACGCGGACAACATTGGCATTTTCTCCTGTGGTATCTGCCTCCCCGAAATCCACTTCATATTTCTGAAGCTTATCGATATAACGCAGAAAATGAAACAATCCCCGGTAGCTTGTTTTCTCGTAATCAACCGCTTTTTCCACCAGCATTGCAAGATTTGCCGCACGGCGCTCCCCTGCTGGCAGTGCCGCCGCATAATTTCCATATCCGCTAAGTTGCAGAATCTTCTGAATCAGTTCATGGATCGGCAGATCCTGTTTTTCCCGCAGCTTACGATACATCCGGTAAAGTCATAAGTGCGCCCTCCGTGGCATCCTGCATGGCATGCATTGCAGCTTCCGCAAACGAACACTCCGGATTTTCCACACGAATCTGTGCCATCTCTTCCTCATCCAGTCCCACCAGGGGAGACCGAAGAACCGCCGCCATCGGAATATCCTGATAGGGATTATCCAGAATCCGCAGCATTGCCAGCACCGTCTGTACTTCCAATGCCGAAAAATATCCGGTCGAAGACTCCACATATGCCGGTATCCCCGCTCCCTGCAGGACCTGCACAAAATCCGTTCCGTAGTCTTTTAAACTTCGAAGCAGGATGACAATATCGGAATAGCGCAGCGGCCGAAGCTGTCCACTCTCCTTATCCGTCACCTGCATGTGCTGCTTCATATCCGCAATACGCGTGGCAATCATATGCGCTTCCATCTGTCCTTTTGTCAGATTCTTTGTCTCTGAAAGCAATTCGTCTTTTTCATCCAAAAGCAAAAGCTCCGGTTTAAATCCTTTAGCATTCTCATCATAATTTTTTGCCCCGTAATACAATGCCGCATCCCGGTCATACGCAACCCGTCCCAGATCCGGACTCATAATTTTGTAGAAGATATCATTACAGAAATCAAGCACCTGTGCACGGCTTCGAAAATTCATATGCAGATCAATTCTCTGCTGCAGACTCTCTTCCGTCGAAAAAGATGCATATTTATCCATAAAAAGTTCGGGGCGTGCAAGCCGGAACCGATAGATGCTCTGCTTGACATCTCCCACCATAAACAGATTATGCCCGCCTTCCGGCTCCATGGAAATCGCACGCATGATCTCTTCCTGTACCTGGTTGCTGTCCTGATACTCATCAATCATGATTTCTGCAAAATGTCTGCGGAATTCTTCTGCGGTATGCCGTGGCTGCTTTGTTTTTTCGTCCACGAGAATCCGCAGAGCAAAATGCTCAATATCGGCAAAGTCAACAATTCTCTTCTTTCGTTTTGCCGTTTCCATTGCCTGTGTATATTCAAGTGCCAGCCTTACCAGCTCTTCGAGAAACGGACACAAGCGTTTCTGCTGCAAAAGAAGTGTCTCCAGATCCATCGCAAAATATTTTTTCTGCAGCGTTTCCACTTCTTTTTTCACATCCGACCGGATCTCCATGACCGTTTCCTTTTTTTGGACATCCCCGGAGAATTTGCGGATCGGTGACAATTTTCCAAAGACCAGACCATTTAAAAATGTCTGTACCTGCAGATATCCCTGCAGATTTTCTGCCTGCTGCAGCTGCGTCAGATCCGCTTCCAGTGTCTTTGCATATGCCTGCGGTCCATCCGGCTCATTACACAACTGCAGTGCCTGTGTCATCTGTGTGCACATGTCACACAACAAAAGCCTGGAATGTTCGCAATGTCCTCAAGCATCTCTGTCTGCAC
>ENA-OQER01000280-OQER01000280.1-human-gut-metagenome-genome-assembly--contig:-NODE-280-length-28852-cov-2.144160_pt1 | contig 28852 bp, 42 predicted proteins | sample MGYA00242797_ERZ504639 | MGnify/ENA primary metagenome ERZ504639 (study PRJEB26092, sample SAMD00036306) | human gut metagenome | host: Homo sapiens | study: EMG produced TPA metagenomics assembly of...
GCTCGTCCGCGCGTACCGTCCAGCGTTCCCACGTTCCTTGCTGCGCGGTGACATCAATACGGTTGACGTCCCACAGCTGTCCATTAATACCCGGGTCATCACCCAGACTGATATCGCGACTGCGAATTGGCGAACCAGCATGATTTCAGTTGGCAGCAAGCGCATCGGAAGACTGTCTGTGACCAGCGGCAGAAGGCCGGTTGGGCGCAGCGTTAGCACCAGGGTAGAAACCAGAATACTGGATGGCTCAAAGAAGCCGCGAATACGATCAACAATGCTCGCCGCTTCGCCACAGGTGATCGACACTTCATCGCCGTTGCTCATATCCACCAGAATCTCGCGGCGCTCGCCCGGTGCCAGCGAAAGTTGCTTCACCGATACAGGAGCAGGCAGGAATCCCTGATCGCCAGAAATCACATGTAACGGGCGACCATCGCTCATCTGTAGTTGATAGCGACGAGAGTTCGACGCGTTCAGCAGTCGCAAGCGCACCCAGCCACGCGAGACTTCAACGTACGGGCTTTGTACACCGTTAACCAGCAGCGTATCACCAACAAAGCCGCCGCTTCCCGGTTCGTTGTATTCTGGCGTACCAAAGTTATCCAGCCGTTTATCCTGGATAATGACCGGAAATCATCCACACCATAATGGTTGGGGATAGGCAGCGACTTGCTGACTTCATCTTCCACCAGCCACATTCCGGCAAGGCGTTATAGACCTGCTGAGCCGTGCGGTTGGGGAGTATTGGCGTGATACCACAGAGTAGCTGCGTTCTGGCGAATGGGCAGTACGGGTGCCCAGTCAGCGTTTGGCGACATCATCCGTGCCGGACCGCCCATCAGCGGGCCTGGTACCTGTAGCCCGGCCACCGTCATTGAGACATTTTCTGTCAGGCGGTTGCTGTAAATAAGCTTAACATCGTCGCCCTTCCAGACGCGGATAGTCGGCCCCAGGTAACGACCATTGATTCCCCAGACCGACGCGCGTGTCCCTGGTGTAAATGACCAGTGCGCACGTTGTACAGTCATAAACAGCGGTTGCCCACGGCGAGATTCAAGTAGCGGCGGAACGGGTAGCGGTTGCTGTTGCCCGGCTGCGCTGGCCTTCAGGGGAACAGCGCCTGCACAAAGTGCAATCCCCGATGCCTGAATGAACTGACGCCGACTGAGTGACATATTTGCTCCATGTAAAACTGGCTAAAGTAATACCGTGCAGGAAAGTGTTCCCCGCAAAAATACAGATTGCCGACTTAAAACTTTTCCGGCGGCTTCGCGTTCTGCGACTTCTTTATCGAGCTCGGCGATTTTTTGTTCCATTATCGAACGACAATGGGCAGCCAGCTCACGAACCTGATCTTTGCCATACTGACTGACGTCAATTGGCGGCAGCATTTCGACAATCACCAGACCGTTGTGCAGTCGATTAAGATTAATCTTATTCGAAGTTGTAGAGACGCACACGGGAATAATCGGGACGCCCGCCGCAATTGCCGCGTGAAATGCTCCAGTCTTGAACGGTAGCAGGCCGCGACCACGGCTGCGGGTTCCTTCCGGGAACATCCAGATGGAAATACGGCGTTTTTTGAAATGATTCACGACTTCCGCAATGGTGCCGTGAGCTTTAGTGCGATTGTTTCTGTCGATCAATAAGTTGCCGGTTAACCAGTACAACTGCCGAAGAAGGGGATCCACAGCAAGCTCTTTTTACCTACCGTCACCGTCGGCGGTTGCACAATGTTCGATGCTGTCACCATGTCATAGTTGTTCTGGTGGTTAGCGATATAGATAGCATTGCCGTAGCTTTCAGCATCTGCAGGTTTGCGGCACTCAACTTTCAGGCCGAACAGCGGCGCAAGACGGCCAAACATATGCCCAAAGGTGGCCACATGTTTCGGGTTACGCGGGCTGAAAAGGCAGTAAATGGAGCCGAATACACAGACTAAGATGCTGTAAATCACGGTAATAATAAGACGAAAGATATATAGCATAACACCCTCTGAAGGTCTGAGAGACTGGCATTGTACGTCACCTGAAATCAGGTTAGGGCATTGTTAAAAGCCGCTCTCTGGAAAAGCGTATTGTTAATCGCAACGCATGAATAAACAACGGTTTCAAGGGAATTTTTATCGTTTCCGGGGGTTGAATACGCTGCCGGATGACGACTTAACGTTTCATCCGGCGTTCCTTGCAAGCGGGAGGAAACAGGCCCTCCCCGGCATATTACTCTTCGCTATCACCGCTGCTGGCACGGCGAGGAGAGTCGATCTCAACACGATCGATACGCTGCAAACCGCGCATCAACGTACCGCGCGTCCACGTTCGCCAGTGACTTTCTGTAACTCTTCCGGGCGCAGTTTAATTTTGCGTTTCCCAACATGAATGGTCAGCGTGCTTTGCGGCGGCAGAACGTACAATTGCGCCAGACCATCTTCTCCACGCGCGGCTTCTGCCGATGGAATGTTGATAATCTTGTTGCCTTTGCCCTTCGACAGCTGCGGCAGATCGCTTACCGGGAACATCAACATACGGCCTGCCTGAGTGATTGCCAGCAGCATATCGGAAGCATCTTCAATCACCACCGGCGGCATAACATGGGCATTTTCCGGTAAGGTGATCAAAGCCTTACCTGCACGGTTACGCGCCACCAGATCGTTAAAGGTGCAGACGAAACCGTAACCCGCATCGGAAGCCATCAGCAGTTTCTGATCGTCGCTTTCCATCAGCATATGGTCAACGGTCGCCCCAGGCGGCAACGTTAATTTGCCGGTGAGTGGTTCGCCCTGACCACGCGCCGACGGCAGCGTAATCGGGTCGATGGCATAGCTACGACCGGTGGAATCAACAAACACTACCGGTTGGTTGCTCTTACCTTTCACCGCCGCTTTGAAGCTATCACCCGCTTTATAATTCAGGCCCGGCGCGTCGATATCATGGCCTTTAGCGCTGCGTACCCAGCCCATCTGCGACAGCACAATGGTGACAGGTTCAGACGGCAGCATGTCGTGCTCGCTCATCGCTTTCGCTTCTTCGCTTCCTGCAACGGCGAACGACGATCGTCACCGTAGGCTTGCGCGTCTGCCTGCAGTTCTTTCTTCAGCAGGTTATTCATTTTACGCTCGGAAGCCAAAATGCCCTGCAACTGGTCGCGCTCTTTTTCCAGTTCACTCTGCTCACCGCGAATCTTCATCTCTTCCAGTTTGGCAAGATGACGCAGTTTCAGTTCGAGGATCGCTTCCGCCTGGGTTTCCGTAAGGCCAAACCGCGACATCAGCGCCGGTTTCGGTTCATCTTCATTACGAATGATCTCAATCACTTCGTCGATATTGAGAAACGCCACCAGCAAACCTTCGAGGATATGCAGGCGCTTGAGGACTTTCTCCAGACGATAGTTCAGTCGGCGGCGCACGGTATCGCGACGGAACACCAGCCATTCGGAGAGGATTTCCAGCAGGTTTTTCACCGCCGGACGACCATCCAGACCGATCATATTGAGGTTAATGCGATAGCTCTTTTCCAGATCGGTGGTAGCGAAGAGGTGGTTCATCACCTGATCCATATCCACGCGGTTGGAACGCGGCACAATCACCAGACGGGTCGGGTTCTCGTGGTCAGATTCATCGCGCAGATCGTCAACCATCGGCAGCTTTTTGTTGCGCATTTGCGCAGCAATTTGCTCCAGTACGCGCGCACCTGAAACCTGATGCGGCAATGCGCTGATAACCACCGCGCCATCTTCTTTCTTCCACACCGCGCGCATACGCACTGAACCACGTCCGTTCTCGTAGATTTTACGGATCTCGGCGCGCGAAGTGATAATTTCCGCTTCAGTCGGATAATCCGGCCCCTGCACGATATCCAGCAGCTGATCGAGCGTGGTTTTCGGTTGGTCGATTAATGCGATTGCCGCCTGAGCCACTTCACGCAGGTTATGCGGTGGAATATCGGTCGCCATGCCGACGGCAATACCGGTGGTGCCGTTAAGCAAAATGTTTGGCAGACGGGCAGGCAGCATTTTCGGCTCCTGCAAAGTGCCGTCGAAGTTTGGCACCCAGTCAGCGTCCCCTGCCCCAGCTCGCTCAATAGCAGCTCGGAATATTTCGACAACCGGGATTCGGTGTAACGCATTGCCGCGAACGATTTCGGATCGTCCGGCGCGCCCCAGTTCCCCTGACCATCAACCAGCGGATAACGGTAAGAGAACGGCTGCGCCATCAGGACCATCGCTTCATAACAGGCGCTATCGCCGTGCGGATGGTATTTACCCAGTACGTCACCGACGGTACGCCGATTTTTTAAATTTGGCGCTGGCATTCAGGCCCAGTTCAGACATCGCATACACAATGCGGCGCTGAACAGGTTTCAGACCATCACCAATAAACGGCAACGCACGGTCCATGATCACGTACATGGAGTAGTTTAAGTAGGCGTTTTCCGTAAATTCATGTAGCGCAAGGCGCTCTGCCATATCGCTCATTAATTCTGATTCCTCAACTTATTCGCCAGCCTTCAAAGGGGCAATATTGCCGGAGATACTACATTATCTGCCGCGTCGAGTCACAGGAGATCAGCGTGAATAGCGCCGCCGGACGTGCTCCGACGGCGATAAAGGCATCAATGTGCCTTGATATACAACTCTTTGCTGTAGACTTGATCGGCATAGAGGGCAGCACAAGGTTGCGCCCATGCCACACCACTCGGCATGGGGGTCCGCTCCGGGCGATTCGAGAAGTTGAGGTTATGCGAGTCCAGGGAAGCCTAAAGCATCAAAGTAGTCGACTGTAAGTATACGGTTCAGCCCAGTTTAGCTGTGTCTCCACCAGTGCCCCGCGCCTCCTGCCATAAGTGCGGCTTGCTCATGGGTACCCCCGAGACGGCTTACGGCGCACCGGATAATAAATTTCGCGTATACATGGTATTCCTTACCGGAGAAATTATAAGTCCAACAACAATACGCCTGTGGCATTGTTCGCTCAAACTTATCGCGAGTGATTTGGCTCACACTCCGGTAAAGATTCCCCATCACGCCAACGGCACATAAACATCCGTTTCCAGTCGCTGCTCTGTCACCCCTTCGGCAAGATTGGTGTAGTGAAACAGAATCGGTGCTTTACGCATTTTCTCGCCGCTTGCAGGCAGCCAGTGGCGAATAATGCCCCATATCGTGTGTGAAATATCGTCCAGCTCGCCAACGTGGCGGGCCACGGCATAACGTCCACCGGTAAGTTCACCATTGCTCACACCATAACGATTATCGGGAATCGGTTCGCTAACGCTGCCGCAGATATCAAAGCGAAACGCTTCCGGTGCGGTGGTGGCAGGGTCGTCCCAGGCGACGCCAAAAGTCTGGCTTTGGTTAACAGGAGAAAGCCCCGTCTCTTTACGCCACATGATAAATTTCGCCACACTGTAGTTGAGCAACTCAGGGCTACAGCGGTGCGGCAACATCGCCACAGGGATTGATGGGAAATCGATAATGTTTACATCCAGTGTCAGGTTTGTCATTTTGCCTCCCTGCGAAATTATTCCCGGGAACGCGTCCCGGGAGCGGTAACAATTACGGATTTACTTTGCGGATCTGTTTGACGTCAATTTCAACAGAATTCCAGTCTTTATCGACTTCACCCTGAATCTCAACCGTATCTTTCGGCGTCACCGTCACACCGTTCCAGCGTTTGTGGTCGATATCAACATTGATAGTACCGCTGGCATCTTTAAACACGTAGAGATCGTCAGAGATGCGTTCAACGATATTGCCGCGCAGGGTTACCCAGGTGTCGTCACGCAGGGATTTTGCGCTTTCTACGGTCGTTACGCTGCCGTTCGGCCCCTGGAATCCTCCGGCCTGACTTTGCGTTGCCGATGGGCCAGAAAAACCGCCCTGCTCTGCTGCCATCACCGGTGCGCTGCACAGGGCCATTACTGCGATTACTGCTGCGAATTTTTTCATGTTTATTACTCCCTTTAATGTCTGTTTCCGAGCATTTAACAAGATAGTCCTTAACAACTTCTTAAGGGAAAAAAATAAAATTTAGTGCTGTACAGAGCGCGTTACAACACGGTTTACTGGCAGCAAATACGGTTATCGCAGGGATGAAAAAATGCGAATTTTACTGATAGAAGATGACATGCTGATTGGCGACGGCATCAAAACGGGCCTTAGTAAAATGGGTTTTAGCGTCGACTGGTTTACACAAGGTCGTCAGGGAAAAGAGGCGCTTTATAGCGCGCCTTATGATGCGGTGATCCTGGATTTAACCTTACCAGGCATGGATGGTCGCGATATTTTGCGCGAATGGCGAGAAAAAGGTCAGCGTGAGCCGGTACTGATCCTGACCGCGCGCGATGCGCTGGAGGAACGTGTAGAAGGGCTGCGTCTGGGAGCTGACGATTATCTGTGTAAACCTTTTGCGTTGATAGAAGTCGCCGCCAGGCTGGAAGCTCTGATGCGCCGAACCAACGGCCAGGCCAGCAACGAGCTGCGCCACGGTAACGTCATGCTCGACCCCGGCAAACGTATCGCCACGCTGGCTGGCGAACCCTTAACACTGAAACCAAAAGAATTTGCCCTGCTGGAATTACTGATGCGTAACGCTGGTCGGGTACTGCCGCGCAAACTGATTGAAGAGAAACTGTATACCTGGGACGAAGAGGTCACCAGTAATGCCGTTGAAGTGCATGTGCATCATCTGCGACGCAAACTCGGTAGTGATTTTATTCGTACCGTGCATGGTATTGGCTACACATTAGGTGAGAAATGAAATTTACCCAACGTCTTAGTCTGCGCGTCAGGCTGACGCTAATCTTTTTAATTCTGGCCTCGGTGACCTGGCTGCTTTCCAGCTTTGTCGCCTGGAAACAAACAACGGATAACGTCGATGAATTGTTCGACACCCAACTGATGCTGTTTGCCAAGCGGTTAAGTACGCTCGATCTCAACGAAATCAACGCGGCGGATCGCATGGCACAGACGCCAAATAAATTAAAACACGGTCATGTTGATGACGATGCGCTGACCTTTGCCATCTTTACCCACGACGGCAGAATGGTCCTTAACGATGGCGATAACGGAGAAGATATTCCTTATAGCTATCAACGGGAAGGTTTTGCTGACGGGCAACTGGTGGGCGATAAAGATCAATGGCGTTTTGTCTGGATGACCTCACCTGATGGCAAATATCGCATCGTTGTTGGTCAGGAATGGGAATACCGTGAAGACATGGCGCTGGCGATTGTTGCCGGGCAATTGATCCCGTGGCTGGTCGCACTGCCGATTATGTTAATCATCATGATGGTACTATTGGGTCGTGAACTCGCGCCGCTGAACAAACTGGCGCTGGCGCTGCGTATGCGTGACCCTGACTCGGAAAAACCACTAAACGCGACTGGCGTACCCAGCGAAGTGCGTCCGTTGGTTGAGTCGCTAAATCAACTGTTCGCCCGCACACATGCATGATGGTTCGTGAACGACGCTTTACCTCCGACGCAGCTCACGAACTACGTAGCCCGTTAACGGCGCTGAAAGTGCAAACCGAAGTTGCGCAGCTTTCTGACGATGATCCGCAAGCGCGGAAAAAAGCGCTGCTTCAATTACATTACGGGATCGATCGCGCTACTCGTCTGGTTGATCAACTGCTCACTCTATCGCGGCTGGACTCACTGGATAACCTTCAGACGTCGCGGAGATCCCGCTTGAAGATCTCCTGCAATCGTCGGTGATGGATATTTACCACACGGCGCAGCAGGCGAAAATTGACGTGCGACTGACACTCAATGCCCACGGCATCAAACGCACCGGACAACCGCTATTGCTAAGTTTGTTGGTGCGAAATTTGCTGGATAACGCCGTGCGCTACAGTCCACAGGGCAGCGTGATAGACGTCACGCTGAATGCTGATAATTTCATCGTGAGGGATAACGGCCCCGGTGTGACGCCAGAGGCTCTGGCGCGAATTGGCGAACGCTTCTATCGCCCCCCCGGACAAACCGCTACCGGCAGTGGACTTGGGCTATCGATTGTCCAGCGAATCGCCAAATTGCATGGCATGAATGTTGAGTTTGGGAATGCGGAACAAGGTGGATTTGAGGCGAAGGTAAGCTGGTAACTTCTCTGTCTATGAGAGCCGTTAAAACGACTCTCATAGATTTTACTAATAGCAAAATATAAACCGTCCCCAAAAAAGCCACCAACCACAAACCAGACAAATACCGAGCGAAAATACATATACCCAAAACTCGAACATTTCCCGCATAAAGAGTTTTCTTAAGATAAGAATAATAAGTGGCGTAAGAAGAAAAAATGCTGCAATCATTGCTTGCAATATACGATCTTCGCCTGAAACGGAAGGTATACTGCAAATATTGCCTCCCGACTCAAGCATCCAGTCATACTTATTGAAAGCAAAAAAAGCTCTAATTAACCAATAAGTAAGCATTATGTATAACAGAGCTTCAAATATTGTTTGAATTTTATGCTTTAACATATATCAGTACGCTCATAAAAATCCATTTATAATTATCAACATGACACGTTGATATTTTCATCTTTTACTTATTCAAAGCCATATTTTCAATCCCAAAAAAAAACCGAACCAAACGTGTAAATTATTCCGGTGCGAGTAAGAATTATGAGGAATGGCTATCAGTATTGTCATTTTCAGAAAATATTTATCCTGCATCGGTGAGTCAGAGCTAGATCAGACTTTTGCTAAATTCGCAAAAGACTTTGCACATTTTGCTAATTTCACCGTACCGCTCTGTGACGTACTATAGTCGACAAACGTCTCACCTTGAGGTTAAAAAATGAGCAACATCCTGATTATCAACGGCGCGAAAAAATTCGCCCACTCCAATGGTCAACTGAACGACACCCTGACCGAAGTCGCGATGGCACACTGCGCGACCTCGGGCATGATGTCCGCATCGTTCGCGCCGACAGCGACTACGTTGTCAAAGCGGAAGTACAAAACTTTCTCTGGGCTGATGTGGTGATCTGGCAGATGCCAGGCTGGTGGATGGCGCGCCGTGGACAGTGAAAAAATATATTGATGATGTATTCACCGAAGGTCATGGAACGCTGTATGCCAGCGATGGTCGTACCCGCAAAGATCCGTCGAAAAAATACGGTTCCGGCGGCCTGGTACAGGGCAAAAAATATATGCTTTCTCTAACCTGGAACGCACCAATGGAAGCCTTCACCGAAAAAGATCAGTTCTTCCACGGCGTTGGCGTTGACGGTGTGTATCTGCCGTTCCATAAAGCAAACCAATTCCTCGGTATGGAACCGCTGCGACATTTATCGCTAATGACGTGATAAAAATGCCTGATGTTCCCCGCTATACTGAAGAATATCGCAAGCATCTTGTGGAAATTTTTGGTTAACTAGAGCTCAGGCTTTAGAAGGAGTTAACCATGCTTACCGTAATCGCAGAAATCCGTACTCGTCCTGGTCAACATCACCGTCAGGCGGTATTGGATCAGTTTGCTAAAATCGTTCCAACCGTACTGAAAGAAGAAGGTTGCCACGGCTATGCGCCAATGGTGGATTGCGCTGCTGGCGTGAGTTTCCAGTCTATGGCACCGGATTCTATCGTGATGATTGAGCAGTGGGAAAGCATCGCGCATCTTGAAGCGCATCTGCAAACCCCGCACATGAAGGCGTACAGCGAAGCCGTAAAAGGCGACGTGCTGGAGATGAATATTCGTATTCTGCAGCCAGGGATTTAATATTTCTGAAAAGAGGCCGGTGCTGCTTGCCGGCCATTTATTTTCACTCTTCCGCCGTTTGTAACCGTGCTTTTATCTGTTCGTAATATTCATTATTAATCAGATAAAATCTCATGATGAGTCCGGTAAGCAGGTTAAGTATCGCGGGAATGATCGTCATTAACAGGCAGATCCCCCACAGCGCCTGTGGTGTTTGTTCTACGCCTGGTTGATAATCCAGATAGGCTAAAGCGATTCCGATAAAGCCCCTGCCAGCCCCATACCGAACTTTTGGAAAAAGAGAATCCCGCCAAATGCCAGGCCAGAAACACGTTGCCCCGTTTTCATTTCACCGTAATCCACGGACTCAGCAATGGATGCCCAATAAATGGGAAGCTGGATATCCGTCAGGAAAGTCACCACAATATAAAATGTAAAAGCTAGCACTATAGAATTTGGTTGCACGAAATACATCGCACCACCCACCACGAACGCCAGTAATTGGGTATAACGAAATATTTTTATTTTGTCATAGAGACGAGTAAGCCAGGTGCAAGCGATCATAGCCAGAACTGAGGCGATCACGCCTGAAGTTAAAAACGGTGAAATTAAAGCATCCCCACCACTCAGGTAATATTTTGCATAATATGCAGCGACAGAGTTACGAATAATCCCGCCAAACATAATGATCGCAATTACAGCGCCCAAAATGAGCCATTGATCATTTTTGATCAGTAACCGAAACTGCGCGGCCATACCGAGACTGGGTTTTGATGGTAGATGCGCTCTCTCACGCTAAAAAAACAATACAGGCATAAACACGTTGCCAGAATACCCATTGTCCCCATTGCTATTTGATAACCCAGTTGTACGTTATTCTTCCCAAGATACATTGCAGATAAAGGAACAATAATTGTTACGGCGAACATGGCAATTGTCATAACAAAACGATAACCATTGGCGCTCAATCTCTCTTGTGGATCATCCGTGATAACGCTGATTAATGAAACATAAGGAATAGCGATTAACGTATAGGTCAAGGTAAGTAACACATAGGTAGCCCAGGCCCATAAAAGCTTAACTGAATAATCGGTATCAGGTGTGGTGAACATCAACCAAATGCTTATCCCAAACGGTATTGACATAAAAAGCAACCATGGCCGATATTTTCCCCAACGTGTATTCGTTATGTCTGTCATTGTTCCCACAACTGGATCAATCACAGCATCAAGAATACGTACAGAAAATAAACAGAATACCTAAGTCGACGGGTTTCAGACCAAATACATCCGTGTAAAAATAAGTGATGATCATGGCTAAAGACATCATTACTATCGCAATGGCCATATCACCGGCACCAAAACCTATCTTTTCATTTATTGTCAGTTTCATACACAGCACTCATTAATCACATGAAATTATATTAAAAAACAAATGTATCGGAACTCATTCAGCACATAACTTTACGATTGAGAATAAATGCATTGGTAGATACCACAACAAACCACTGAGTTAATATTGAGCAGCATCACATAAAAACCAATTTCACTTAACCGCATGATATTTATTAATAAATGTGGTTTTTCCTGTTTTATGTCACAGATAACAAATAAGCATACTGCGCAATAAAAATAAAAGAATGTAAAGTTGGTATCAACCACTTGAAATGAGGCTTTGTCATGATAAGAATTTATAAAGCCAGTAAAGGTCAGCTAAAGCATCAGTTGAAATTTTGATGAATAAAGAAAAAAATTGATAACGGTGAATGGAAAGAAGGCAAAGCTATACCAACAGAAAGAGAACTGGCTGAACATTTTTAAGCAGCAGAACAACAATTCGGAAAGCAATAGAAAGTTTGAAACAACGCGGATACCTGCATAGTGTCCACGGGCAAGGAACATTTACATTACCGGCTCGCAGTCGGGAAAATCATTTATTACATAGTTTTACTGATGACATTAAGGCTCGTGGTGGCGTACCGGCACAGAATATTCTTGAAATAGGTTATATTCCTCTCAGTGATATTATCAGAAAAAATCTCGAACTTGATATCCATGTCCATACCGTTTTCTGTATAAAACGCATTCGCTATATGGGAAGTACGCCGCTGGGTATTCAGACATCATGGCTTGCGTTAAATGACGGACAAGAAATAACTCTGGAAGAGCTGCTGGCGACGGGTTCGCTCTATATTTTACTGGAAGAAAAACTCGCTATTAAACCTTTAGAAGCAACGGAGATTATCTCTGCCCGGCTTCCCTCGCCCCTTGAGCGTCAATTACTGGAACTGACTGCCGATGACGTCGTATTAAGTTGTACCCGCGTCACGTTATCCGTGGAACGTAAACCAATGGAGTATGTAGAGATGGTTTATCCCGCAAGTCGGTACTCCTACAAAGCACGAATTACAAAAGACAGTTTTAGCGTGTAACAGAGAGAATATTGTGAACAAAATAGAACAAGCCGTAATTTATAACAAAATATTAGGTTCTTTAGCCTGCGCAGGTATGGGCGATGCATTAGGCGCAGCGACTGAACTCTACAGCATTGATGAAATAAAAACTCAATGGGGAGGTTTTTTAAATGCCTTTGTTTCTCCTCCTGCCGATACCTTTGCTGGCTCATTAAATGGTGTTGCAGGACTTATCACCGACGATTCCAGCCAAATGTATGTGTTTTCAGAAGGGTTAATTGAGGCTGGATTTGATAACTTCACCAATAATGACTGGTTAGCTTGTCTTCTGCGTTGGGCCGATATGCAGCCCTACGCAAATTATAAAGGCCCCACAACAGAACAAATCGTCAAGGCACTAAAAGAAGGTAGACCAACAAACACCATTGGGCGTATTGGAACATCTTCTCGTCAGGCCCCCAATGTCGGCACCACGAATGGCGCAGGAATGCGTGTAGCCCCGGCAGGATTGATCTGGCCTGGCAAGAAAGAAAAAGCGTGTCGCCTGGCGTTAATAACTTGCCTACCTTCACATGACACCAATATTGCGATTGCCAGCGCTTGCGCCATCGCTGCAGCGACATCGCAGGCTATGTTACCAGAAGCCTCGCTCACATCATTACTGGATGCCGCAATCTGGGGAGCGAATTACGGCGAACGCCTGGCCAAACAATATGCACGATGTGTAGCAGGGCCATCTATCGCCATGCGCATCCAACTTGCAGCGGACATCGCCAGACGTGCCAATGATCTGGAGTCTTGTCTGCGAGAAATGGAAGGTTTGGTTGGTAACTCTGTTGCCGCCCATGAATCCATTCCTGCGGCAATCGGTCTATTGCTGTACTGCAAAGGAGAACCCTGGGAAACCATCCATGCCTGCGCCAATATTGGCAATGACACCGATAGCATCGCTACGATGGCAGGCGCAATTGCAGGGGCATGGCGCGGTTTTGATGCGCTCCCTGAAGATAAATATGCCTTTTTCCGCGCCGTAAATAATAAAGATTTCGATGTTGAAGCGATCGCATCGGGTCTGACATTGCTTGCAGTACAGGCACAGGAGAAATAATGAACATGCCAGCCGTGCTCCTGTTATGCCATTAGCGCAAACTCGTGAGGAAATAAATGCAACGGCGGCAGCGCTACGCCATTTGGCAGCTATCTGGGGTGAATGTTTTTCATCTGTTCAGCTCGATAAACGTGCTGTTGAACGCGTCTGTATAGTGGGATCGGGCGACTCCTGGACGGTGGCACTATGTGCCGCCGCCTGGCTGGGGAAATACACACATCTGTTTTGTTCCGCATTGCAAACGTGGGATTTTCTTCAGACTGATTTAACCCGTTATCAGAAAGAAACGTTGATCATTATTCTCAGCGCAAGTGGCAGACCATCACTGACCGTTGACGCCTTAGCCACGCAGTATGCTCAAACGCGCAAGTGCTGGGTGTGACGAATTGCCTGGAACACCATTTTGCGCAATAACAGAAAACATGCTCTATACATGGGCGAATAAGCAGGGTATTCCAACGCAAAGTAGTAGCGTCACACTTTATACCCTCCTGCGCTTAGCGCAAAACTTATGTCCAGGCTTAACACCACTGCAAATTGAAGAGGATTTAGAAGGGAAATTTAGCCAGATTAATCAGCACTGGCAGCAAAAGAAGCGCCATTTTTACCAACAAAAAGAGATAACGTTTCTGGGGAGTGGCTTAAGTTGGGGACTAGCAATATCGGGGAGCAATTTACTTTCTTGCGGCCCACAGATTCGTGCGACAGCCTTTCCACTGGAAGAATTTTATCATTCATTACGCTTACATCAGGCTGGTGTCGGTCAGCATTATTTTTTACTGCCAGCTACATCCCGCGAGTACCCATTTTACATTGCAACCCAAAAAGCAATTGTTGAACAGGGAGCGACAGCAGAATTAATCAGTTTTATACCTGATGCCAGTGAGTCCAACAATTTATTTCTGGTCATGCAGTGGTTATATGAAATGTGCTGACATTTAAGTTGTGATTATGTCGACGCAGGCGGGCAACGCGTTAGCCATAGGGAGAAATAAGACTATGAAGAAATTTGATGTCGCCGCTTTAGGCAGTGGAAATATAGATATTTTTTTATCTATCCCGTCACTCCCCACTCGTGGCGGTAAAGTGGTCGGGACACGTCTGGGTGAACAAGCTGGCGGCACAGTCGCCAACAGTGCCTGTGCGATGGGACAACTGGGTCTCAATGTGGTATCTGTTTCATGTGTGGGCAATGATCATTCAGCCTCGATCATTCTTGATGGATTTAAAAAATATCATGTAAATTGTGATTTCGTTCAGGTAATTCCGGAATTGATTGCCAATACCGCGATTATCTTTATTGATGAATTAGGTGAAAAAACGTTGGTTTACTCGCCTGGTAGTGATCATGAGTGGGATAAAGAAAAAGCCCTGCAGCAATTGCGCAAAGCCGTTATTATTATACGATGCCAGCAGATATCGAGAAATTCGTATGCTGCCGAATATTCCCGTAGCCAGATGACAAAAGTTGTCGTTGATATTGAGCCTCATATCATTGCAACACCTGAACACCTTGCCAGAATTTTACACCTTGCTGATATTGCGATATTTAATTATGACGGTTTTATTCGTGGCTATGCAGCAGAGCCAGATTTTACACTTCTGCATGATATACAAGACGAGTATCAACTTGAGGCTGTCGTGGTTACGCTGGATGTTAGGGGAGTAATTGCAGTCAAAGGCAATGAGCAAGTAAAAATAGGTAGCTATACAATTCCCATTATTGATACCACTGGCGCTGGAGATACTTTTAATGGTGCATTTGTTTATAGCTTAATAAAAAACATGCCCTTAATTGAAGCACTAAAATTTGCTTCTGCCACTGCAGCAATAAATATTACTGCATTAGGTGCCAGAGGTCATCTGGCGACACCATCGGAAGTTAATCTTTTTTCTTTCACAACACGACTAAAATCAGATACATACACAAAGGTAAATATCATGAAAATAAGACATGCCGCTATTTTTCTGGCATTACCGCTGTTATGCACAACAGCGCAGGCAAACAGTTTTCTTCATTATGCTGGTGAGTTCAACTTCCGGACGGGAGAAAAACAGAACAATGTTACAATCGCGGGGCTATCAGCCATCACATTTGATGCAAAAAAAAAATATTTTCTATGCTATTAACGATAGCAGAAACAATAATAAAGAAGGAGATGCCAGTCTTTATACACTAAAAATACAGGTATCATCCAGGGGCATTGAGCAAGTGAATTTTCTCAACCAGCGTCCACTGCTTGATGCAAAACAGCAGCCTTTCGTGACCAATACGGTGGATGCCGAAGGTCTGGCCCTGACACACAATGGTAAGTCATTACTCTGGAGTTCGGAGTTAGGTGCTCCACTGCGTCTGAGCACTCTCGATGGCGTAATGGAGAAAGATTTTACGTCTTTATTTCCTGCTCGATTTAATATTAGTTCTGACAAAGAGAGCAGCAATGGTATTCGCAGCGGCAACGCTGGGAGGGCCTGACAGTTACACCAGATGGAAAATCACTTTTTATCGCCGTTGAAAGCAGCCTTAAACAGGATGGGCCTATTGCAAGTCCAATAAATTCAGGTACATCACGCTTACTGCAATTTTCTATAGATGCAGACGGTCGACCTTCAAAGCAATTGCATGAATATCTCTATATTACTGATCCTGTTCCGCAAGTGAGTAAGTTCGGTATTAATGATAATGGCGTATCCGAGGTCCTGGCGCTGAATGATCACCAATTGTTGGTCATCGAACGTTCCGGCAGAAACGTCAGTGCTGGGTTCAATGACTGGGATTACTCTGTCAGAGTTTATATGGTCGATTTAACTGCTGCCAGCGATATCAAGGATATTGACAGTCTGCAAGATTGGTCCAATAAATCCACGTTACAACCCGTCAGTAAAAAATTATTAATTGATTTTGCTGATTACACTTCCTCTGCGGATTGTATTGAAGGGGTAACCTTCGGTCCTCTGATTGATGGGCATACATCGTTAATATTTGTATCTGATAATAATTTCCAGCCCCATCAACAGACGAAATTTTATCTATTCATTGATAAGGAAAACAAACTTAAAATTTAAAGTCAAACTATAGATAAAAAAACATTCTAATACCTGGAATCATCAGATGGTGTATTCGATCACCAAAAATATATTTTATTCTGAAAGGGAATATTATGAATTCTTATCTTAAAATATCACTTGCAGGAATAACAATGTTATCCTGCCTGTCACCTACACTAGTCTGTGCAGAACAGCCGCATGGATTTATTGATTATCGTCATGAGTATCTTGATGATACTCGCACCCAGCGGACCGCGTTGAATTTGGTACATTTTTTAGTAATGGTATCGGTTTGATGGGAGAATTACGCTATAACACCGATGAAGGTGATAAAGATAAGTGGGACCCCTCACAATTTGGCAATAACGGAACAGGATTATCTGTTGTTACCGCTTTAAGCCGCTGGATGACAAAAATTCTGGTTAGAACCCATGTTCTGGCTTGATACCACGCAATATTGGTCAACTTACGAATATGGTCTTTCTGCGGGTTATGATTTCAGCAAAGAATGGAAGTTTCGGGTCGTTTTCGTTATGACATGGATAAAGCTACCGATAAATCCAAAGGTTATGGCAACGATGATCGTAATAACCGCCGTTACGATGTGTGGATCGACTATCGACCACAAAAAACCAACTTCCAATATCAGTTAAACCTGGTCTATTACAATAATGGTTATTTAACCTGGAATGATGGCCATAAAAACTATACCGCATCATTTAAAGTAGGGTACAAAATGGGATCGTGGATACCTATATGAGTATTGCGGATTATAAAGGTGTGGATAAAACATCAAGTAATCGCCAAATCCGCTGGCGCTGGGGTCTGACTTATACTTTCTAATCTGGAATAAAAAATGAATAATAAATTTAAAATCATTCTCTGGATGATACTCTCTGCTCTGCCAGCTTTATCTTACGCACAGGTAAAAAATATAGTTACTGGCGAATATAGTGCGGTCAGTAAAATTATCACCGAAAAGGAAACTCTCTATCCATCCGATAAGATATTATTGGTTTTTGACATTGATAATACGTTATTAACGAGTGGCACACGCATTGGCGGTGATATCTGGTATCAATGGCAAACCGATAAATTGCCCTTAAAGCCGGATGACTCGCAAAAAGTTCCCTGCCTGTATGAAAATACAATCAGTATGCTTACGAACTTAGCCTATGCAGCTACCGAGCCACAGTTACCGACAATGTTAAAACAGTGGCAACAAAAGCATACCGCTTTTGCTCTGACATCCCGTGCACCGGATACTCTCTTTCCGACATTGCGGGAATTAAAGCGAAACGGCATTGATTTTTCGTCTTCCGCACTCAGGAAGAAAGAGGATACTTTGCCACCCTTTGAAAAAGGGAAACTCAAACGGTCATGGCTGTACAGCAGGGGGTATTTTTTTCTTCCGGGCAAGATAAAGGCGTAATTCTCGATTATATGCTGGATAAAATGGGGAACAAATATGACGCGATTGTTTTTATCGATGACGGGCAAGCAAACATTCATGCGATGACGAAGATGTTCTCTAAGGATAAATGGTCCTCTACGGATTTTACCATTATTCACTATACCAGAGTGGAGGATGAGCTTATTAAACAACAAGGTGCAGTAATAACAACTGCACAAGCAGAAAAAATGGCTACGGACTGGAAAACTCTGGCTGGTTCGCTGGCAACACTATTTCCAGATCGTAACAAACTGTGCCCAATAAAATAATCAGCGACAACCCGGCAAAACACATGTTTGCCGGGTAAAGATTATTAAACCTCAATCTCCGCCATGTCGCCTTTCTCTTGCAACCAGTTGCGGCGATCTTCCGAGCGTTTCTTCGCCAGCAGCATATCCATCATCGCGTCAGTACGCTGATCGTCTTCATCATCGATAGTCAACTGCACCAGACGGCGAGTGTTCGGATCAAGCGTGGTTTCACGCAATTGCATCGGGTTCATTTCCCCCAGACCTTTAAAACGCTGGACGTTCGGCTTGCCTTTCTTGCGTTTTAATTGCTCAAGTACGCCCTCTTTCTCTTCTTCCGTCAGCGCGTAATAAACCTCTTTCCCGAGATCAATACGGTAGAGCGGTGGCAGTGCGACGTAAACGTGACCGTGTTTCACCAACGCGCGGAAGTGTTTTACGAACAAAGCGCAGAGCAGCGTGGCAATGTGCAGACCATCAGAGTCCGCATCCGCGAGGATACAGATTTTGCCATAACGAAGCTGGCTCAGATCGTCGCTGTCAGGATCGATACCGATCGCTACCGAAATATCATGCACTTCCTGCGAGGCCAGCACTTCGTCGGAAGAAACTTCCCAGGTGTTAAGGATCTTACCTTTCAGTGGCATGATCGCCTGATATTCGCGATCGCGCGCCTGCTTGGCAGATCCGCCTGCGGAGTCACCTTCCACAAGGAACAGTTCGGTACGGTTAAGATCCTGCGCGGTACAGTCAGCCAGTTTGCCAGGCAGTGCTGGGCCGCTGGTCAGCTTTTTGCGCACCACTTTTTTAGCCGCACGCATACGGCGCTGGGCGCTGGAAATCGCCATCTCCGCCAGCAACTCCGCCGCCTGAACGTTCTGGTTCAGCCACAGGATAAAGGCATCTTTCACCACGCCAGAAACAAATGCCGCGCACTGACGCGAAGAGAGACGCTCTTTGGTCTGCCCGGCAAACTGCGATCCTGCATTTTTACTGACAGCACATAGGCGCAGCGATCCCAGATATCTTCCGCCGACAACTTTACACCGCGCGGCAGAATGTTGCGGTATTCACAGAACTCACGCATCGCGTCCAACAGGCCCTGACGCAGACCGTTAACGTGCGTACCGCCTGCATCGTTGGGATAAGGTTGACGTAGCTTTCGGTCAGCAGTTCACCGCCTTCCGGCAGCCACAGTAGCGCCCAGTCCACAGCTTCAGTATCGCCAGCGAAATTACCGATAAACGGTTTTTCTGGCAGCGTCGGTAAACCGTTTACCGCTTCCGCCAGGTAATCATTCAGACCGTCCTGATAGCACCAGCGCTGTTCGGTGTTGTTGATCTCATCTTTAAAGGTAATCTCACGCCGGGGCACAGTACTGCTTTGGCCTTCAGCACATGCGTCAGGCGTGAAACAGAAAAAACGCGGGCTGATCGAAGAGTTCATCCGGCCAGAAGTGCACGCTGGTACCGGTATTGCGTTTACCGCAAGTGCCGACAACCTGTAAATCCTGCACCTTTTCGCCATTTTCAAAGGCGATGTTATAAACCTGACCATCGCGGCGCACGTTAACTTCTACGCGCTTCGACAGGGCGTTAACCACCGAAATCCCCACGCCATGCAGGCCGCCAGAGAACTGGTAATTTTTGTTAGAGAATTTACCGCCTGCATGCAGACGGCAAAGAATCAGTTCAACCGCCGGTACACCCTCTTCCGGGTGAATATCCACCGGCATCCCGCGCCCATCGTCAATAACTTCTAACGACTGGTCAGCATGTAAGATTACATCCACGCGTTTTGCGTGACCCGCCAGTGCTTCATCGACACTGTTATCAATAACTTCTTGCCCCAAATGGTTAGGGCGAGTGGTATCGGTATACATCCCCCGGACGGCGGCGAACCGGCTCAAGCCCGGTGAGTACCTCAATGGCATCAGCGTTATAAGTTTGCGTCATGGTTTAAGTTAGCAATTCGAGTTGATCGTCAGAGATGGTGCAGACCAAGAAAATCGACGATCGGGTTGAAATAATCTTCGAAGCCCGTGAATGCGTGGTTGCCGCCTTCTATGACAGTCTGGCGGCAGGAAGCGTAGTACGCCACCGCCTGGCGGTAATCCAGCACTTCATCTCCCGTCTGTTGCAGCAGCCAGATCAAATCCGGCGCTTCCAGCGGGTCAATCTGCATGACTTTGAGATCGTAAATATGGCGTGACTCTAGCACATATTGCTGCCCGGTGTAGGGGTTCTCGTTCTGACCGAGATAGTCCGTCAGCAGTTCAAACGGGCGCACCGCCGGGTTTACCACCACTGCGGGCAGCATAAAACATTGTGACAACCAGGTGGCGTAATATCCCCCCAGTGACGAACCGACAATACCCAGCGAATCGCCGCCATGTTCCAGGACAATGGATTCCAGCAGCTCTGCCGCGTCGGAAGGATACGGCGGCAACTGCGGAATGATCATCTCAACGTCAGGGTGATGTTCCGCCAGCCAGTTTTTTAACAAGCTCGCTTTTGCAGAGCGCGGCGAGCTGTTGAAACCGTGTAAATAAAGAAGCGTAGACATCAGTAGCCTTCTGAAGCGGTATCAGGTTGGAAACGTGTGTCCGCCAGGCGATGCACCTCGGTGGTCAGCGTGCCATCAGCATGTAACTCGAGAGTACGCCAGCCGGGCGCGATGGTGTCCAGCGTAAAGTTGGAACAGTGCGGCTTAAACTGCACACAGGTCGACGGCGTTGCCAGCAGGCGGCGACCGTTCCAGTCGAGATCCAGCTCCTGATGAATATGACCGCACAGCAAGTATTTGACGTGCGGAAACTTCGCCAGCACGGTATCCAGTTCGCCCGCGTTACGCAGGCTGTGTTGATCAAGCCAACTACAACCCGCAGGTAGCGGATGATGATGCAGCAGCAGCAACGTATGGCGTTCTGGCGCATCGGCCAGTTTACGTTCCAGCCACTCAAGCTGAAACTCGCTCAGCTCACCGTGCGGCACGCCAAACACCTGGCTATCCAGCAACAGGATTTGCCATTGCTCACCAATAAACACGCGCTTCGCCGGGAGATACCCGCATCCTGTAACGCGCTGTACATCGCGGGCTGGAAATCGTGGTTGCCCGGCAGCCAGACGCAGGCGCACGAAAACTTGCGATGCCTTCAGCGAAATGCTGATAGGCGCAGAGGATTGATCCTGCGCTAAATCACCTGTCGCGACAATCAGGTCGAATTCGTGCTGATGTGGACGAATCGCCTCCAGCACCGCCTGGTAGCTTTCCCAGGTGTTTACCCCTAACAGGCTTCGTGCTTTTGTGCAAACAGGTGAGTATCGGTAATTTGTAAAATCCTGACTCTGGCCTCACCAGCCAGAGGAAGGGTTAACAGGCTTTCCAAATGGTGTCCTTAGGTTTCACGACGCTAGTAAACCGGAATCGCCATCGCTCCATGTGCTAAACAGTATCGCAACCAGTCCGCTAAAAACTGGTTAATTTGATGCTTTTCGTCGCGTTGATGCAACTTTTTATTAGGATAATCATACCGCGCTTTGAAGCGAAAATCTGCTGGCTTGAACACACTTCAGCCACCATCGCGTCATGATACAGACGCACCGTCATTGACGGAAGGTCCAGTAACTGATCGCGGGCGCAGTCTGTTCTATTGTCACCAGGGTAGTGTATCGGGTCGATTCCACAATCGTCAGCCGATATTGTGCGTTTGCCACCTGATAGCTTACAGTTTCGCCGGGTGCGTCATTGCGCGGTAACAAACGGCGCAATTGTGAAAAGTTCATCTCGCACAGGCGCATCATTTCAGGAAGTCAGGTGTGTAACGCTTCATTTATGCCCACTCATTTTTTAACGCTTGATGATGCAGCTGCAGCCATTGCAAAGCGATGACCGACGCTGCGTTGTCGATTTTCCCCTCTTCTACCCACTGGTATGCCTGTTCCCGGCTTACCACATGAACGCGAATATCTTCGTTTTCATCAGCCAGACCATGAATACCGCTTGCGTCGTGGCGTCCACTTCGCCCACCATAATTGACGAACGCTCACTGGTGCCCCCCGGGCTTGCCAGGAAACTTAACACCGGTTTGGTCCGTTTGACTATCAGTCCCGCCTCTTCAATCGCTTCGCGACGGGCAACATCTTCCACACTTTCACCCTCTTCTATCATCCCGGCAACCATCTCCAGTAGCAGGGGGTTTCACTGGTGTCGTATGCGGCAATCCGAATCTGCTCAATCAGCACAACTTCATCACGCACTGGGTCAAAGGGTAGCAAGACTGCGGCGTGACCGCGCTCAAAAATTTCCCTCCGTACCTCATGACTCATTTGCCCGTTGAATAAACGATGACGAAATCTATAAAGATCTAATGAAAAAAAGCCGCGATAAAGTGTTTCTCGTGCAATAATTTCTACATCGTTTTTGCCAAATGTAACGGGCAGGTTGTCTGGCTTAAGCATTGTTAATGTCCTGGCACTAATAGTGAATTAAATGTGAATTTCAGCGACGTTTGACTGCCGTTTGAGCAGTCATGTGTTAAATTGAGGCACATTAACGCCCTATGGCACGTAACGCCAACCTTTTGCGGTAGCGGCTTCTGCTAGAATCCGCAATAATTTTACAGTTTGATCGCGCTAAATACTGCTTCACCACAAGGAATGCAAATGAAGAAATTGCTCCCCATTCTTATCGGCCTGAGCTTTCTGGGTTCAGTTCGTTGAGCCAGGCCGAGAACCTGATGCAAGTTTATCAGCAAGCACGCCTTAGTAACCCGGAATTGCGTAAGTCTGCCGCCGATCGTGATGCTGCCTTTGAAAAAATTAATGAAGCGCGCAGTCCATTACTGCCACAGCTAGGTTTAGGTGCAGATTACACCTATAGCAACGGCTACCGCGACGCGAACGGCATCAACTCTAACGCGACCAGTGCGTCCCTGCAGTTAACTCAATCCATTTTTGATATGTCGAAATGGCGTGCGTTAACGCTGCAGGAAAAAGCAGCAGGGATTCAGGACGTCACATATCAGACCGATCAGCAAACCTTGATCCTCAACACCGCGACCGCTTATTTCAACGTGTTGAATGCTATTGACGTTCTTTCCTATACACAGGCACAAAAAGAAGCGATCTACCGTCAATTAGATCAAACCACCCACGTTTTAACGTGGGCCTGGTAGCGATAACCGACGTGCAGAACGCCCGCGCGCAGTACGATACCGTGCTGGCGAACGAAGTGACCGCACGTAATAACCTTGATAACGCGGTAGAGCAGCTGCGCCAGATCACCGGTAACTACTATCCAGAACTGGCAGCGCTGAATGTCGAAAACTTTAAAACCGACAAACCACAGCCGGTTAACGCGCTGCTGAAAGAAGCCGAAAAACGCAACCTGTCGCTGTTACAGGCACGCTTGAGCCAGGACCTGGCGCGCGAGCAAATTCGCCAGGCGCAGGATGGTCACTTACCGACGCTGGATTTAACGGCTTCTACCGGGATTTCTGACACCTCTTATAGCGGTTCGAAAACTCGTGGTGCCGCTGGTACAGTATGACGACAGCAATATGGCCAGAACAAAGTGGGCCTGAGCTTCTCGCTGCCGATTTATCAGGGCGGAATGGTTAACTCGCAGGTGAAACAGGCCCAGTACAACTTTGTTGGTGCCAGCGAGCAACTGGAAAGCGCGCATCGTAGCGTCGTGCAAACCGTACGTTCCTCCTTCAACAACATTAATGCATCTATCAGTAGCATTAACGCCTACAAACAAGCCGTAGTTTCCGCTCAAAGCTCATTAGACGCGATGGAAGCGGGCTACTCGGTCGTACGCGTACCATTGTTGATGTGTTGGATGCAACCACCACGCTGTACAACGCTAAGCAAGAGCTGGCAAATGCGCGTTATAACTACCTGATTAATCAGCTGAATATTAAGTCAGCCCTGGGTACGTTGAACGAGCAGGATCTGCTGGCACTGAACAATGCGCTGAGCAAACCGGTTTCCACTAATCCGGAAAACGTTGCCCCGCAAACGCCGGAACAGAATGCTATTGCTGATGGTTATGCGCCTGATAGCCCGGCACCCGTCGTTCAGCAAACATCCGCACGCACTACCACCAGTAACGGTCATAACCCTTTCCGTAACTGATGACGACGACGGGGCTTCGGCCCCGTCTGAACGTAAGGCAACGTAAAGATACGGGTTATCTGCCGCATTCTTCCCCCTTCTCGCTTCAATTTCGACCAGCCATCCTCTATTCTGATGGGTATTTACCACTGGTCCCGGAAGACAAAAATGAAACGGACAAAATCCATACGCCACGCATCGTTCCGCAAAAACTGGAGCGCGCGCCATCTGACACCAGTCGCTCTCGCGGTTGCCACTGTTTTTATGCTGGCTGGCTGTGAAAGAGTGATGAAACAGTGTCTCTCTATCAAAATGCTGACGACTGTTCAGCTGCAAACCCAGGCAAAAGCGCCGAATGTACCACCGCGTACAACAATGCGCTGAAAGAAGCCGAACGTACTGCGCCGAAATACGCCACCCGTGAAGACTGTGTTGCTGAATTTGGTGAAGGTCAGTGCCAGCAGGCACCAGCCCAGCTGGCATGGCACCAGAAAACCAGGCGCAGGCCCAGCAATCCAGCGGGAGTTTCTGGATGCCGCTGATGGCCGGTTACATGATGGGGCGTCTGATGGGCGGCGGCGCGGGATTTGCACAGCAGCCGCTGTTCTCCTCGAAAAACCCAGCCAGCCCGCTTACGGTAAATATACCGACGCGACGGGTAAAAACTATGGCGCAGCAGCCAGGCCGCACCATGACCGTACCGAAGACAGCATGCACCAAAACCGGCGACCACCACTACCGTTACCCGTGGCGGTTTTGGTGAATCTGTTGCCAAACAAAGCACTATGCAGCGTAGCGCAACTGGCACCTCTTCTCGTTCAATGGGTGGCTGATACCGATGGAAAGAGTCAGTATTACCGAGCGCCCGGACTGGCGTGAGAAAGCCCACGAATACGGTTTCAATTTTCACACCATGTACGGCGAGCCGTACTGGTGTGAAGATGCTTACTACAAGTTGACCCTCGCCCAGGTTGAAAAGCTGGAAGAAGTCACCGCCGAACTGCACCAGATGTGCCTGAAAGTGGTGGAAAAAGTGATCGCCAGCGATGAGCTGATGACCAAATTCCGCATTCCAAAACACACCTGGAGTTTTGTGCGCCAGTCATGGCTGACGCACCAGCCATGCTTTATTCGCGTCTTGATCTGGCGTGGGATGGCACTGGCGAACCTAAACTTCTGGAAAATAACGCCGATACGCCAACGTCACTATACGAGGCGGCGTTCTTTCAGTGGATCTGGCTGGAAGATCAGCTTAACGCCGGTAACTTGCCGGAGGGCAGCGACCAGTTTAACAGTCTGCAAGAAAAACTGATCGATCGCTTCGTTGAGCTGCGTGAACAGTATGGCTTCCAGTTGCTGCATCTCACCTGCTGTCGCGACACGGTGGAAGATCGCGGAACCATTCAGTATTTGCAGGACTGCGCAACGGAAGCTGAAATTGCTACTGAGTTCCTCTACATCGATGATATCGGGTTAGGTGAAAAAGGTCAGTTCACGGATTTACAGGATCAGGTAATTTCCAACCTGTTCAAGCTGTATCCGTGGGAATTTATGTTGCGTGAGATGTTTTCCACCAAGCTGGAGGATGCAGGCGTACGCTGGCTGGAACCAGCGTGGAAGAGCATTATCTCCAACAAGGCACTTCTACCGCTACTGTGGGAGATGTTCCCGAATCACCCGAACCTGCTGCCCGCTTATTTTGCGGAAGATGATCATCCGCAAATGGAAAAATATGTGGTTAAACCGATCTTCTCCCGTGAAGGCGCAAACGTGTCGATCATTGAAAACGGCAAAACCATTGAAGCAGCGGAAGGTCCGTATGGCGAAGAAGGATGATTGTTCAGCAATTCCACCCGTTACCGAAATTCGGCGACAGCTATATGCTGATTGGTAGCTGGCTGGTGAACGATCAACCCGCCGGAATTGGCATTCGTGAAGACCGTGCATTGATCACCCAGGATATGTCTCGGTTTTATCCACATATTTTTGTTGAGTAATCAATGATGCCGGATGGCATTCGCCATCGGTAATTGTTAACCTATCTGCACCGACAGCATACTCAGGCTGCCCATTTCTATACCATCGACCGGAATGGTAATTGGCTCCTGCCCATCCCACGCACCTAAGACATACAACAACGGCAGATAGTGCTCCGGCGTTGGGTTCGATAACGCGCCACCTTCATGGTCGAGGTAATTCACCAGAGGATGCTGCTCTACCGCCCCTTGCCACGTCAGATTCGCTTTCACATACTCATTAAACGACATCGCCCAAGGATATGGTGAACTATCACCGTGCCACTTCACTGTACGCAGGTTATGCACCACGTTGCCACTGGCGACCAACATTATTCCTTCATCTCGCAGCGCTGCCAGTTTGCGCCCCATTTCGAAATGCCAGGCGGCAGGTTTGCTACTGTCGATACTCAACTGCACCATCGGGATATCGGCGTCAGGATACATCTTAATCAGCACGCCCCAGGAACCGTGGTCAAAGCCCCAGGCTTCTTTATCCAGCGTCACCGGGACCGGTGCTAACAGCTCAACCAGATGCTGTGCCAGCACAGGCGAACCCGGAGCAGGATAATGCGTATCGTACAGCGCCTGCGGGAAGCCACCAAAGTCATGAATCGTGGGCGGCGTCTCCATCGCGGTCACTCCTGTTCCACGGGTAAACCAGTGAGCCGAAACCACCACAATCGCTTGCGGGCGTGGCAATGTCATCCCCAACTTCTGCCAGCTGCGGGTATACAAATTATCTTCCAGCACGTTCATCGGACTACCGTGACCTAAAAACAATGCTGGCATACGTGTTGAAGACATGATGATATCCTTAACTAAAGGTGTCATTTTGATATCCTCACAATACGCTTGTTCGGCGGAGTAAGAACCCGGATAACAATGATGATGATCATCAGTTATTTTGACGATCTGCCTGAAGGTGAAGATTTATAAGGAGTTGTCGATGTCAGTACCTCTCATTCTGACCATACTGGCGGGGGCAGCCACGTTTATTGGCGCGTTTCTCGGCGTTCTCGGGCAAAAACCCTCGAACCGCTTACTGGCGTTTTCGCTAGGATTTGCGGCGGGGATCATGTTGCTCATCTCATTAATGGAAATGCTTCCTGCCGCACTAGCAGCTGAAGGAATGTCGCCTGTGTTGGGTTATGGAATGTTTATCTTCGGTCTGCTTGGCTATTTTGGCCTGGACCGCATGTTGCCACATGCGCATCCGCAGGATTTAATGCAAAATCGGTGCAGCCGTTGCCAAAATCGATCAAGCGCACAGCCATTCTGCTCACTCTCGGCATCAGTCTGCATAACTTCCCGGAAGGGATTGCCACCTTTGTCACGGCGAGCAGCAACCTGGAGCTGGGATTTGGCATCGCACTGGCCGTCGCGTTGCACAATATTCCTGAAGGTCTGGCGGTTGCAGGCCCGGTTTATGCAGCAACGGGTTCTAAACGCACGGCAATTCTGTGGGCGGGGGATTTCTGGATTGGCAGAAATTCTTGGTGGTGTGCTGGCGTGGTTAATCCTCGGTAGCATGATTTCCCCCGTGGTCATGGCGGCAATCATGGCGGCGGTTGCAGGAATTATGGTGGCGCTCTCGGTTGATGAATTAATGCCGCTCGCCAAAGAGATTGACCCTAATAATAACCCCAGCTATGGCGTACTATGTGGAATGTCAGTGATGGGATTCAGTTTAGTGCTGCTACAAACGGCGGGAATTGGTTAAAAGCAACATCAGAAGTTGGCCAGCGCATGGACACTTCTGCTAGCTTCACTAAAGCCTTATTCTACCTTTTCGGCTGTCTCTTCTCTCGTACTGTTTAAGTATTTGTTCCGCGCTTCAAGCAGTGCGTCTCTGTCCTGGCGACGCCCGACAATAACGTTTCAAATGCAGGAAATAACCCACCACAACAAGAGCAATCAATACAATCCAGTACCAGGCGATAAACATCCTTTTACCCTTAATATTTAACAATACTAAACATTTAGCGCATAAATTTCACATATCCTTTTTCGGATATATTCATATGGTCGCATAATAACGGAACAATTATATGATTTTGATCATAATGAAAAAGAATGCCTGATATTAATGAAATTTTCTCATAGAAAGAGAAGCGGAATTAACATCTTGCATAGCAGGGCAAAATAAAAACCGAAGCCAGCTACAACTTCGGTTTCTTGATTAAGGCAGTAATTAAGCAGCGGTTTTCAGCTGGCTTTACGCTCATGTGCCTGACGGTATGCCACCAGGTCTTCAATAGTCACGAGCGCCATATTGTGTTTATTGGCAAACTCAATGCACTCTGGTGCACGCGCATCGTGCCATCGTCATTAGTCAACTCACACAGCACACCAGCCGGTTTAAAGCCTGCCAGCGTCATCAAATCAATAGTCGCTTCAGTATGACCGCCACGCGTCAGTACACCACCTGCCTGCGCGCGAAGTGGGAAAACGTGGCCCGGGCGATTCAGATCAGAAGGTTTTGCGCCATCGGCAATCGCTGCGCGAACGGTCGTAATTCGATCAGCGGCAGAAACACCGGTAGTCACACCTTCAGCCGCTTCAATGGTCACGGTAAAACCGGTGCCATAGGCGCTGGTGTTATTTTCTACCATCATTGGCAGATCAAGTTGTTTACGGCGATCTTCAGTGATGCACAGGCAAACAATACCGCTACCGTGGCGAATGGTCAGCGCCATCTGCTCAACGGTCATGGTTTCTGCCGGGAAGATCATATCGCCTTCGTT
>ENA-OQER01000281-OQER01000281.1-human-gut-metagenome-genome-assembly--contig:-NODE-281-length-28847-cov-19.994394_pt1 | contig 28847 bp, 24 predicted proteins | sample MGYA00242797_ERZ504639 | MGnify/ENA primary metagenome ERZ504639 (study PRJEB26092, sample SAMD00036306) | human gut metagenome | host: Homo sapiens | study: EMG produced TPA metagenomics assembly of...
ATGGACTCGCAAAGATAGGTCAACACCAAAGCCACTACAGCCAGCATACCAGCACCTAAGATAACCACCAGCATACAGACTGAGGCGCCCAAGCACAGATCAACAGCAAGATGCCTGCCTTGACATAGTTCATGCCCCAACTGCCCAACAATCGACCAACAAAGAAGAAGCCCATACCGCCAAACGACAGCATCAAAGCAGCATCTCGAGCCGAAACAGAAGGAATACTCTCGGTGACATAATTGATAAAGAAACTGTTGATACCCGTCTGGGCAGCCACATAGAAGAAGATGGCTGTCAAACCGAAGACAAAGGTGCGGGAATGCCACAACGACACACCCGAAGCAGCCTCGGCAATCTGTTTCTCCTCTTTTATCTCAGGCAGCTTCACACGACCTATCACAATAGCAATAAGCAGCACAGCAATGCCTATAATGGTGTAAGGCAAAGCCACCGAGCCACTGTTGCCATCAGCTCCACGGAAGACAAGAAGTCCTCCTACCAAAGGACCGACTATCCAGCCCAATCCATTGAGCGACTGAGCCAGGTTGAGCCTTGAGGCAGAGGTCTCCTCATCGCCAAGGACGGCAATATAAGGATTGGATGCTGTTTCCAGACAGGTAAGTCCGCAGCCTATTACAAACAAGCAGACCAGGAAAAAGTTGAACGACATAATCATCTCGCCCGGAATGAAGAGCAAGGCCCCAATGCCATAAAGCACCAGTCCTGTAAGCACTCCGGCCTTATAGCCCCACTTGCGGATAATGATTCCGGCAGGTATGGCCATGATGAAATAGCCTCCATACACCATCGCCTGCACCAGGGCAGAACGAGTCTTGGATATGACGAGGGCATCCTGATAATGCTTGTTCAGAATATCGAGAATGCTATGAGCAAAGCCCCAAAAGAAAAACAGCGATGCTATGAGCACGAAGGGCAGCAGATACTGCCCGGGAACAATCTTCTTCATCGTCACGTTACTTTCTTCTTATCGTCAGTGTGATGGTCTCAGGATGAGTCTCGGCAAATTTCTTCACATCGTCTACCACTAAGGCCAGATATCCACCGCCACCTGCTCCTGGCATCTTCCATGCCTTCACATCAGGTAGAGCTGAATACTTGTCAATATAACCTTGGACACAACCCTGAATCATGGCAGGGAACATACTTACCTGAGCATCAAACGAAGCCTTGTAGGCACGGGCGAAAGCCTCATAATCCTTAGCCATAATGGCTTGCCAGCAGTCATCGGCAGCCTGAGCCAAAGCCTTTACCTTCACCTCGGTGATGTCCTTACCCTCGACCACAGAGCAGCCTGGTCGACGGGGCTCCATCGCTATCATGCAGAGATGTTCCTCCAGCCAGGAAAGTATCGACTCATCATCGCAACGCTCAAACTTCTCGGGCCAGAAACGGTTGTTGTAGTAATGACGGCACAAACCAGGAATACAGATTCCGATGGCATCCTGTGCTCCACTTACGATGCCATCATTGCGCTCAGGGTCGTTCTCGAAACAGAAGACCAACTTCGACAAGATTTCAGGATCCATATCGGGCAACTTCACTGGCCATATTTTCTTGATCATGTTTCGGGTGGAAGTGGAAAGTCCACAGCGCTCGCGCACCTCAAAGGTGGGAATCAACGACATGGTGATGGCCCAGCCTGGAGCATAACAACTCACGTAAGGCTGATCAATCCATGTACCAGCCAGATCAAGACGAGTTGGCAAGGCGCAGGTTCCATTCTTGATATCAGTACTCGAACGGGCTGTCAATCCCTCGGCAGGAGTACGCTCCAGCACTACATACTCGATACCATGCTCCTCGCAAAACTTTCGCTTGGTGTCGCTGCTTCCATCTTCATTCACTACAAACACATCGGGATGCAGGAACTCCACCGTCGGCACAAAGTCCATGATGCCCGAACCGGCATTGATGAATGCATCTTTCACGTATCGGATAGACTTTACCATGAACAGGCGTTCCTGCTCCGGATAGAAGGTTTTATGATGCTTATACTCCAAGATAGTGGAATCGGAACCTATGCCGACATACAACTCACCATACTGCGAAGCCTGACGGAAGAACTCCACATGTCCGCTGTGAAGAAGGTCATAACATCCGCTTACAAATACTTTTTTCATATCTGTTATTTATAAATCTATTACTATTCACTTGCTTTAGCAATCGTGCAAATTTACAATTTTTCGCAGAGATAAAGGCACATTGTAGAGTTAAAGAAACAAAAGAGCTGACTATAAGTATAGGTTTTTAGCAAAATAGTTGTAACTTTGTACTGTCATTATCAAAATATAGACAGATATGGAGAAAGTAACAATCGTAAAGGTGGGCGGTGCCATCGTTGAGGACAACGAGCAACTGGCACAGCTCCTTACAGATTTTGCCGCCATACCAGGAAAGAAAGTACTGGTACACGGCGGAGGCAGACGCGCTACTAAAGTAGCAGCAGCCTTGGGTATAGAGAGCAAAATGGTGAATGGCAGACGCATCACCGACGCACAGATGCTGGAGGTGGTAACCATGGTCTATGGAGGCTTGGTCAACAAGAACCTTGTAGCCAAGTTGCAAGCCAAGGGCGTAAACGCACTCGGACTGACAGGAGCCGACATGGATGTGATACACAGCCACAAGCGCCCCGTCAAGGACGGAGTAGACTTCGGATATGTAGGCGATGTGGAACGCGCCAATGGCAAGATGCTGCAAACCCTTATCCAGGAAGGCATTACACCCGTTATGGCTCCGTTGACTCACGACGGCAATGGCAATATTCTGAATACTAACGCCGACACCATAGCCAGCGAAACAGCCAAGGCTTTGGCTCCCTACTACGACGTGACGCTGATATACAGTTTCGAGAAGAAGGGCGTGCTTTCCAATCCCGATGACGACAACAGCGTGATTCCTGTCATCACACGATCCGACTTCGAGAAATACCAGGCTGACGGAACCATCGGCGGAGGTATGATTCCAAAGATAGAGAACGCCCTTGCTGCCGTAGACGCGGGCGTGAAGGAGGTGATTATCACTCTGGCAACAGCCATAGACGGCAAACAGGGGACCGTCATTAAGTAAAGAACGAAGAGTGAAGAGCGAAGAATTCTTTTGTCTTTGATTCTTAATAAGAGTTAAAAATAGAAATAATTTAAGATTGGTTGTAACTTTCTTATAACATAGTCGTCATTAATAACAGAGGAATGAAAGAAATCAGTTTCCGAAACGATGTTTTGCCACTGAAGGACAAACTCTTCAGACTGGCTCTGCGCATTACTCTCAACAGAGAGGAAGCCGAAGACATCGTGCAAGACACACTGATAAAAGTCTGGAACTCGCGCGACAAATGGCAACGGTTAGACTCCATCGAAGCCTACAGCCTCACTATCGCAAGAAATCTCTCGCTCGACCGCATCAAGAAGATGGAGAATCAGAACGGATCGCTCGAAGATGAGAAGACAGAAAGGCCAGACGCCACCTCGAATCCTTCAGAACGAATGATTCAGAAAGACAAGCTGGACATCGTAAAGAGGATGATAGACGAACTTCCCGAAAAACAACGCAGCTGCATACAGCTACGCGATATTGAGGGAAAGCTATAAAGACATTGCCTGATTCTCGGCATCACCGAAGAACAGGTAAAGATCAATATCTTCAGGGCTCGTCAAACAATAAAACAACGATTTCAACAATTCGACAAATATGGACTATAAGTACATCAAACAGCTTTTAGAGCGCTACTGGAATTGCGAGACCTCCCTCGAAGAGGAAGACATCCTCCGCACATTCTTCAGCCAGGAAGATATTCCTTCCGAGCTGGAGTCCTATAAGGCTCTCTTTACCTACGAGCTTGGCGAAAGCAAGAACGAGGCTCTGGGCGATGACTTTGACCAAAAGATGATGGACATCATAGAAAGCGAGGAAAGCCAGAAGCCAGAAAAGGCAAAGGTAATATCGCTGACAGAACGCCTGAAACCTCTGTTCAAGGCTGCGGCTATGGTGGCTATTTTCCTTACTTTGGGCAATGCCGCCCAAGTACCTTTCCAGAAAGATACCGAATACGTAGGAAATACAGGAAACGGACAATCGGTTCACGGTGTATCAGTAGCTGCCATTGCCGACTCGGTATCGGTCGACTCCATGCAGCAATCCAATATCAACCAAGTGGCTGCCGATCCGGCTTCCAACATACTGAAATGATAAATTTCTATGCTTTCTCTATAAAATCATGTTTAGTAAAACAACTCTGAAACTGTGAAGTTTCATTTCTCTCAAATTTTTCATAACATACTAACGTAATAGGCTGCCAGTAATCCTGGTAGCCCATGTTATTTATATACGTTTATCTGGCCTTATCGTCAACAGCCTATGGCAGGAAGCGGATATAGGTTCTGTCGTCAAAACTCTTGTTGCCTTCTACAAGGCCTTTGGTAGCTATGAAACAGCTGATATTTTGAGGATCGTTGGCAATTTGATTAGCCAAGGCTTCCTCACTCTCTGCCAGAGTAGGCTTGAGAAAAGGATAGCCATCGCTCGCCAATACAATCTCGGAAGAGGCAGAAACTGTCTCGGAAGAAGATACAGACACTACCTTTACCCCCTCCCGATAGATGGGGAAGCCATCAATAACAGTATAAGTCTTGTTTTGTCCCGAAAGCATCGCCTCAACGAGCAAAGGCTCTATTTGCCTGCGAGCCTCAGCAGGAAGCATTCCTTCCTTTATCAAGGCAACTCGCCTCTCTGCAATCTCTTGCTCGTAGGGTTTACCATTCTCATAGAGTTTTCCGCCGATGAGAGCCTGACAATCGCCCACCATCCACACCTCTTGCCTTGCCCTGCTGTAAATAACGGCAGAAGCCGTAAGGCGTTCCTCGGGATGCTGCAACAATCGCTCAGCCACGCCCAAAGGCTTATACACTTTATCGCATATATAATGCGTGATGCCTTGGCAGAAATCATCCGCCAAGCATCTGCCTTCAATTCTTGTCTGATATATTCAGAGATGAGCATCATGCATAACGACCATTCTTCATCTCCGGATTGAGATGCTTTGAGGTCTTGCTCGTACTGCCGTCTATCACGCGATGAAATCACCGGTCACAACCAGTCCATCCTCACAGGCTTCCTGCACTTCTTGCCAATAATGCTCTTCTCTATTACATTCATGATTTGACGTTCATACATTACTTAACAACAAACTTCTTACCAGCCACGACATATATGCCAGAAGAAAGATTGCTCATATCATTTCGAGTACCCACGCGTTGCCCGCTCAGGTTATAAACAAACCCATCGGTTTGAACCGCAGCGTCCTCTTGCCCTGCCACGTTCTCTATGGCTGTCGTAGAAGAATCGCCATCAAAGCTGAACGAGAGCGCCTTAGCATTGCCTTGTGCATCTGTTATGGTGACATACCAACTTGTACCCACAAAGCTGTTCCAAGCAGAACTGAGATGATACATATCACCATTATTAACCACGTATGCATTCGTAGGAGCTGCACCTGGGTCATAATAGAAGCCATGGAACTGAACCTTATAACCACCAGAAGTTTTCTCTACTGTTGTCACGCCATCACCAGTAAATGTAGGAGGAACAACACCCTTTACCTGATAGATAGGTCCTTTTACCTTTACCATGGTATTGTTACCCCAAGGGAATGTGTATTCATTCTCCTTTGTCTTGATATCGGCCTCCTTGCCACCTTGATGATATAAGGCTTGCCAGCAACGATACCTTCCTTATCAGTATCAACAGTCTTGAAATAGACACAGGTTCCTTCCACCCTGTCAAAGGCACTGAGTTTCACATCCTGGTCGCCTCCGAATGTCTGCTTTACCTGGTCGCCCGTCAGTGTGCAAGGAAGAATAAGGCTTTCCCACTTGCCCACGTTGAAGTAGCGGCGTATGTTGTAAATAACGGGGAACTTATACTGGTCATCACCCTCAGGATTGCGGTTGATGCCACTTGGAGTGTAGTAAGTATCACCGGTGTTCTTAGCAGTAGAAAACTCAGAGATGCTTGTGTTCGTAGCATCGAGATACCACTGCTTGTCTCCCATATAGAAAAGTTGGAAATTGTCGAAATAGGAATATCCTCCCTCGTTGGCTCTCTTGCCAGCACCGATGTAGAGAGTACCCGTTGTAGATCCTTCATCCGCCTTTACGAGGACTGCCACACTGTTGTCGTACTTACGACTGTCCACATCCTTGTCTTCATAAGGATTGCTCTCTGCGAATATTTTACCAGCATTGACACAATATTTGATAGCAATATTCTCAAAACCATTCAAGCCATCCGCTGTTTTTTCGGAACCATTAAAGGTCATATTCTGCATCAAATCCCAGTCTGCGGATTCAATGGTCTTCAGAGTTGTCTGATTGCTTATATTCATATAGTCTTGCGAGGCAAAAACAAAAGAAGTATTGTTCCTGTCGTTCTGACTATTAGGATTGAAATAAAAACCTTGGCAATTGACACGATAAAGACCCGGCTTCAAGCCTGTGATTTTCTGAATCAAGTAGTTGCCTGTTTGACCATTAAAATCGCCTTTAGGTCCTACCCAAGCCGTCATATACGCCAGTTCTTGCACATTATCCTGCAAATTTGGGAAAACATAGGTATCTTCGTGTCTGTTGTAACAGAACTGCCAAACATTGTCCTTTGACTGTGTACCATAATCACCATACAACGTACCATTAAGACCCTTGTTGTTACGTTCGAAACGAGCATCCTGCACAAGACCAGATACATTGATATACTTTTTATTCTGGCTGTTAATAACATTACGATAGCCATCTATCTGGATGAAATAGAACGTCTCTGCCTTGCTTACGTCCGTAGTAACCACCAGGAATTTCTGCTGTGGTTTGCCTTCTTCTATAGGACCTTGATAATAACTCAGGTAATACTTGCGCTCTTCATTATCATTATACCCCTGATTATCCTTCCACTTAGAATAGATTTTATAACCATTAGTAGTGCCACTAACAGCCTCAATATACCATTTAACCCTATCGGGAGAAGAATTAATCAAATTACCATTCTCGTCCTTATTATCCTCGGCATTGAGTTTTCCACGATCCACAAACAAATAAATGGACTTCATAGCTTCATCGTTCGCCACAGAAAAGATACGCTCATCTTCATCCATGGTAGGCTTGACACCAAGATAGTCGGCATTTCCATTTTCATGAGAAGTTGTAGGATTATCCACCCATGAGTGGATGTAATAAGGACCGTTAGCATCGTCGGCGACCTTCTCTACATAGAAGTTCATACCCACCTCTGCCAGGATAGGCTGTGCTCCATAGCGACCACCCACTGTCACAAACTTTTTGGGAGTTGTTGCATACAAATATGTTATTTTCGGCGCATCCGAAGTGCCGACAATTGACCCTAAACTCTGATTATAAGCAGACCAGTCTATATCCTCAACACTAATTCTATCCTGTTGATCTTGGGCAAAAGACGACAAGGACATCGAGATGCACAAGGCAAGCACCGAAATTCTGAAAAAGAGTTTCATCTTCATCTTATAATTTTTTAATACATTATCAATACTTAATATCATCTTCCCACACATTAAAACCATGCCATTTGGCATAGTTATCACTTCCTTCGACAGGATTACCTTCGACAATCGGCTTCTTATTGCCACTGCCGTCATCCCATGACGTAGGATTGTTCATCAGATTCTCCTGACAAACCTCTACAATCCTCACCTCTGGGACTACATAAACTTTTCTTTTATTCATATTCATTTTACTTAAAACAATTGTCTTCTTCAAACCCGAAAATTCCAACTGGAATTTCTTCAAGCTCAAGAACCCAATATGTTGCATGCAAAAATACACATTTTTGACGGAACAACGCCACATTGTTGGCAAAAGTTCATCTTAAAGCTATAGAAATTCCAATTGGAGATTAAACTATTAGAATGCGGTTATAACACCATTAAAATCCCATTAGAACACCACCTTCTTTCCTTTTATAAATATACACACCTTTAGTTGTAGGTTTCGCTATCTTCACACCACTGAGAGTATAATAAGCAGTGCTCTCGTTGTTGTCTACCTGAACAGAATGAATACCTGTTGACGAAGGAGGTGCAAGGAAGTCAAAGCCAAGTGCATCTTTTGCAGTTCCTGCCTTGTCGTAGAGGTTGAGCCAAGCATTCATACCAGGCACGAACCTGGGCTCTGTCAAGCGGTTGAAACATCCATTAGCAAAATAATACTGATTCTCATCTGTGATGTAGGTGGGAGTTGTGGAAGCCCAGATGCTGTTACCCTCAAAGCTGTCACAATCATCACCATTATCGAGAATCCTGGCAGCATACTCCTTGGAGTAGCCACCTACAGACACGTCATTGACACGAACCAGGAAACCATTCTGTGCTCCAATCTTGTTCACCTTCGTCAAGACAACAGCACCCTTACCTTCATCGTATGCGCCCTTATAGGCTGAGATACCTGTCACATCAGTGAAATCGACATCAAAATTGAACGAACAGGGTACAAGATTTTCCTCTGGCTTGATGATGACTTGATCGTCAATATTCTCATAACCTGCACTCTTCCATGATTCGATGCCTGCAGGACGTGTATGGAAACGTGGCAATGCATTGTTGTTCCATGTCCAGTCACCCTTCTCAGAAATGCTGTAGGGCAAGGTGAAGTAAACATCTTTTACGTTAGGACTGTTGAACACCATATTAGGGAAGCTCCACACATTGGCTGTCCATACCACGGTTGTAAGGGTTGGAATGTTATAGAATGCACCTTCGCCAACATTAGTGATTGTCCATGGCAAAGTCACATTAGTCAACTGAGTATTCTCGAACGCCCAAGCACCGATAGTGGAAAGCGAACCAGACAGATTGAAGTACTCAATGCTTGCATTCTTGAAAGCATGGTCGCCGATAGCCTCGATGCCGTCGGGCAAAACGATGCCCTTGATTTTACTGCAACTATAGAACGCACCCGCCTCGTCGCACTTGCTGCCACTCAGCTTGTCGTCATAACCTCCGACGATACGCTTCACATCATAGTAGTTTGCACCAATCTTCACGCTCTTCTCGATGACAGCAATACCATTGGCAGGAAAAGTCAGTTCGTCCCAACCAACAACCTGAGCGTAGTCGTTGACGATTTCATACTTGATACCATTGACGATTGTAGACTTCACGACAGGATTTTCACCACTAACATCGTCTGGCAAGTCAGTTTCAGTAAGATACTTAACACCACCGAATGGGATTATAAGGGTTATATCCTTTTTGTTGTTATTTTCATCTACCTCTTCTTTCCAGTCGTTGGTATCGTCAATCCAGGCTGTAATGGTATGACTTCCCTCAGGAGCGATGAAGTAATTATCAGCACCACCTGTTGTCACAGAGCCACCGCCACCATTGGCAATCAACGTAGCCGTTGCATGCGACTTCAAACCATCCTTGAAAGTATCACACCAAGTGATAAAGCCTGTTCCGTATGTCTTGCCGTCCATCTGGAACTGAAGACCAATCTTCGTACCTGCAGGAATATCCTTGTCACCAGCATTGGCGATGACTGCGCCCATCACGAGGTGGTCGCCAGTATTGATGGCATCCTCTTCCTTCTTGTTGCTGACAAACACCTTGGTGACAACCAGATCGTAGCCTCCTGTAACAGGTGTAAACTTATTGATATCGTCTGCAGAAGCTGACACATTGAAACGCTTGGTACGAGAGTTGTTGTCTTCGGTCAGTTCATTTTTGAGATCTGTATCCGGGCACACTGTCGCAACTGCAACATGACCGCCCTTCACACTTTCCCATGAAGAAGTAAGTTTAAAGTCAACAGACTCATGAGCCTTCAAGCCGTCGCTTATAGTAACAGAACCTTTTGAGACTCCATCAATATTGACTACAACTGTAAAATTAGCCTTCTCTGGAATATCTATATCCGAATTATTCTTTATCTTACCATACAAAACGACCTGGTCACCTTCCTGAAGGTTATACTCTGCGTTCTGATTTCTCCAAGAAAGTTCTTTTAATTCAAGATCATAGCCCTTTACATTCTCCCAAGGGTCGACAACAGGATCTGGCTGGATTACCTTGCCTGCCTCAGGAACGACATAGGAAGCGTTATTACCTAAAAGTTCCGCACCTAAAGACTGGGTCAGATCTTTATTATTGTCTGTCCAGAATGGATAAGTTGAGTTATTGCCTTTCTTGTCACTTCCATAGTTGGCGATCTTCAAGCCGTTAAACTTCACATTCTTATCAGCTATACGCATGGCGCCACAAGTATGCCCCACACAAGAATAGGTGATATCCTCACCGGTAAGACCCGTACCTAAGATTTGAGTATCATAGAACACGACATTACTTGGTCCTGTCATTGTACGCACGGCATCGAAAGGAGAATCGTAAATCTGTGTATTACGGAACGTTATGTTCTTCACATCCTGCTTCAAATCGACGGCAGCCAAATCTTCATTCCAGCTGTCGGCATTGGTACCGCAACGTACAAGGATGTTGTTTTCGAGAGTAATGCCCTTATTGTTGCTGAACTTATATCCATCAAAAGTTGTATTCAGGTGAATACCTGCTGCCATGAACATATCGCAAATGTAGTTGTTGTAAACATGATGACCACTACCGCCATAGAGTGCAATGCCACCTGCACGCCAAATGAACTCGATGGTGTTGTAAGCGAAGACATTGTTCTCCTCATCCTTGGCGTTCATATAACTGTTGTTCCAACAAGCTAAGCATCATCGCCATTATTGCGGATGGAGCAGTTGTAGACTGCTGCATTGCTTGTACCCTGACAGAAGTTGACGCCATCAGCAAGGTTGTTACGAATGCGACAGTTGATAACCTTCACGCCATCGCTATAGTCCATAGCACCATTATAGTCGCCAAACCAAAAACCTGTCTCAAAGTGTTCCTCCCATACATCGTGAATAACAGAACCATCACAGAACACATCCATGAAGCACTTGTATACGGCCTGCTGATTATAGCGAGAGCGGAGATTAGAGTTGATATACATGTTGCAGAACTCTAAGTTCTTGCAATAGCCATCTGCACCACCATTGCTGCCATTACCACCAGAAATACCACCACCGAAAGCCTTATCACTTGTAAACTGTATATTGGTGTACCAGATACCAGCACCCGTAATCTTCACATCCTTGCAGTAGATGTTCCACATACCACTGAGATGCCACGTACCTCTTGGAATATATACCACCTTGCTGCCAGCATCAGCTGCCTTCACTGCTGCCACAAAAGCTGCAAGGTCATCCTTTCCGTCATCAGGACAGGCACCAAAGTCGGTGACACTTACCGCACCACTTGGACGTACTATAGGATTGACGACATCTTCTATCTCCAAGAAATCAACACCATAAGCCAAGCCATTGGCACCACTGCTCTGGATTTTAATCCTATCTCCTTCCTTAAGAGGCTCGTCCAATAGAAAGTGAACCTCATCAAAAGCGAAACAGCCAACACCACCATCAGGAGCATCAGAAGGATTGCCGCTGGCAAAATACTGCCACATCCAATACGAGTTTAGGTCAACGGTCTTCACCTTATTGCCATTGACGTAAACATCGAGGGAGCCTTTCTGTCCCATACCATCACCAGTATCAGGCATGGTAAAGCGCATGGTAACGCCACGCCCTACGACATTGGCATCCTCAATGACATGTACTGTCCACTCAGCACTGGCACCATTGCCAGGCAATTCCACATAACTCTGTTCGGAAGCCTGAGACGCAATGTTGAAACGATCCATCATCGCCGAAGTCTTCAAGGTGGCACCACCACCTAAAGATGCCTTCTGAGAATCATACCGTACATAAGGAACGGCAGCACCTGCAATACCTTTATCCTTGGGGCCAGGTATCTGAAATTCCTTTGCATCAGCTACCGAAGCTTGCGCCTGGAGCAAAGAGCCCAATGCCATCGACAAGACAACGGCTCTCATAACATTCAAAAACTTGTTCATATTTATTAATTCATATTATAGTTGTATGTCATAAATTGTGGTGCAAAATTACAGCCATTACAAACATGATACAAGAAGACTAACGTATATATAACGAAAAGACAAATAGTATTTCTACAACAAACTAACAATCAACACTTTACAAATCAAAGAAAATATTATTGTATAATGAGAATATGAGCTGTCAGAAGAGAAAAATGCAAATGTAAGCCCCCATAAGCACGTATGGGCTTATACCTATATGAAGAAATGGAGTTATTTAGTAACAACTACCTTAACAGACTTACCAGCCTGGCGCTTGATATAGAACCCCTTACCAGAAAAACCATTCACACGCTTGCCATCAAGTGTATAATACTCGGCAGGAGAAGTTACATCTGCATTCACTGACGAAATGCCTGTAGCACCTTTCTTAGCAACACTAATTGTCATGTTGGCAAGATCCAACTTCACATCGTAAGTACCTGCTCGGTAATATTCCACTTGTTGTCGTCACCACCATATACGACCTTGCTGTCGTCTGCAGCATCCTTTACATAAGCAGTCTGATCAAATCCCATATACTTATTGACAATAAACTTGAACTCACCCTCTTTTAGATCGGCTGTTGCGGTATAAACCATAGGATTCTCTGCATCCTGCGTCAATAGTACACCTTTGTCTATCTGCCATTCATTAGGAGTTGCATCGCCTATCATCCACAACTCAGCATGTTTGGCATGGGCATCCTGATAAGCTGACTTGGTTAGGGTTATAGTTTTGTTATTTACATCACAAACAATGTCATAGTTGGCAGACTCGCTTACCATAAATTTCTTATCTTCACGATTGACTTCTGAAGATACCAAATTGGCTGCGACACCATTCTTTAAAGTAACATCTGCCTCACCAGCACGGAACTGATAACCATTGAAGTCGCTCTCAGCCATCAACTTAAATCCTTTATCTGCCTCAAGATAAAGAGTAGCTTTGCAAATTCCATCTTCGCCAGGAAGCAGTACGGTACTGTTGGCAAATCCCCAACCACTCCAGATAGCATCGCCTATCACAAACAGATGATCTACAACGAAATCTGCATAATGCTTTTTGATATCAATTGTCATGTCGGCAAGATTTACAGTCACATCGTAGGTAGCTGCCTCGGTGATAGTCCACTTGTTATCGTCACCGCCAAAAACCACCTTAGTATCATCTGTGGCATCCCTCAAATAAAAAGTCTGATCAAAGCCACCATCATTATTCTGAGCTATTTTCATCTCACCAACCTTCAAATAGGTCGTAGCTTTAAAAACCATTGGATTCTCCGAATCCTGTGTCATCGGGGTTAAAGAGCCAAAATTCCAATCACCAGGAGTTGCATCACCAACCATCCACAAAGCATTGTGATTGACAGGGTGCTCCTGATAAGCAGACTTGGTGGCTGTAATCGTCTTGGCATTGAGGTCGCAAACTACATCATAGTTAGCAGACTCCTTTACCTGGAATTTCTTGTCGTTACCATTCTCCTGGTTATCATACAGCTGAGCAGCCACACCTTCTTCAAGTTCAACGTCGCTGTCACCTGCATGATATTGTAAGCAATCCCACTTAGCAGCAGTCAGCAACTTAAAGCCCTCCTTAACGGTCTCACCATCTATCTTTTTCAGATAAACCGTCGCCTTAAACACATTTTCGCCATCAGGCAACATGACAACACTATTAGCAGGAGTCCATCCACCCCAAACAGCGTCACCGACAATCATCAACTTGTCTGCTGCAAAAGAAGCCACAACACTCATGGCAAATAAAACGCAGCACATTAAAGAACGAGTAATTTTTTGTACCATAATCTTCTAATTTGAAATTTATATTTGCGTTAATAATTCTTACTTCATTCATTCATCACGACTTTGCGTGAAAGACATACCGTATTTCCAAGTAACTTAACGACATAAATGCCTTTAGACAAACCTTCCGCCACAATGCCATCCATAACAACAGGAACTGAAGCCATACGTTTACCATCTATGGTGTAAACAGATACTGCCACCTCTCCGACAGTAGACTTGACATACACCGCACCACGGCTGCATGCCACCTTGACCAACGAAGGCTCCTTTACACAGCCTATTGCAGTTGTCGACTGATCAGCTCCATTCAATTTTGCATCATTGCTCAGCATCACAGCCTTCATGGTTTCCGCCAATGTATTGACCGTTACACGGTACATTCCAGCATCATAGACAATCCATTTAAAATCATCATTACCTGTTGTACGGAAATTATATTCGCCAACCAAAGGATAATCGGCCACATATGGATGATAAGACTCAGAGAGCCAATCGGGAGCTGTTAATATCTTCAGTTTATTAGGTTCGTCACGGGAATCATTCCAATTCGGTGACAAATATCCCTCCCATTTCAACTCTTCGGGTTTTGATGGATTGGGGTTAAAGTGGCTACTCGCATCCCAATAGTTCCAAGCTGATGCACAACAGCCACCTACTAAATAGAGTGTGCTAAAAGGTTTGAAGACCTTGGCATACGCTAACTGTAAATCCTTACGCAGATAGAAAGTATATTTGCCAGGAACAGCAACACTCCATCCCTCTACATCGCCATTGGTGGTTTCTTTTAAAGAAGCTTTCACGTCCTTGCCAAAAGTTATGTCTACCCCATCGAACAAAGGGACATAATACTTTGTGGAAGCTGTGGGCTGTGGAGTATCTCGGAAGATAATACTGCCAGACTTGAAGTCGCCAGCTAACTTATATTCTATACCTCCCATCACTTCCATCTCAACAATCTTTCCGTCGAAAGCTGAGCCAGTAGCATAAAGTTTGTCTGGCAGATTAACAGCCTGTTCCTCATCATAGAGTGCCATCTGCATGCTTCGCAAATCCACATATATTGTATAATCACCTGTGGCAGAGGGCTTAAACTTTAAGTCTCTGTTACTATCCAGGCTGTAACTTATCTCGAGATTGAGATTGTAGCTTCTGCCCTTGCCAACAAGCTGTCCTGAGCAAGTTGCCACAATATGCTTGAAGAAAGCACGTGTGTTTATAAATTTAAACTCTTTGCCTGCCTCAAGATGCCCTGACCAACGGAACACGCCATCATCAACCTTCTGCATCTCACCGGCTTTCTGTTCATCCCAAGCGTAAGGAGTAGCGTCACCGATGATATACAACTGCGACAGCTCTAAGGAATTAGACATATCCGCAGCTTTCATAATCATAACTGCAAATAAAGCGCAGAGCCATATACTTATTCTTTTCATGAGTGAGTCGTTTTATTCTTTGATGAATTTCCGAACATAAGTCTGATTGTCTGCTACCACTTTGCCGATATAAAGCTGTGGGAACAAACATGTCAGGTCTTCTGTAAAACTATTCACGTTGCTGTAAGTGTTTCTGAGCACAGTCTTGCCCACACTGTTACTTATTTCGAGCGCGACTTTTTTTTTAGTACTTTCAAAAGAACCTTTCAGTTTTTTGCTGTTTCTTTCATACACAACCTTCATTTTATCTGCCTTTGCGCTGACAATACCCGTATTCAAGGTTTCGCTGTACTTTACAATAACCGTTCTGTCAATAGAACAACTGCCATAAGGTACTTCTACCGTAGTGCACTTCTTGTTGGGATCATAGCTATATGTTGCAGATTTTCCATTCACCGTGGCCGACAATGGAGCTGGCGTGTTGAAGATACGCAACTGATAGGAACGATTAACAGGTGCCCTGCCAACAGTACCCTTGCGAGAAGAGATAACGTATCTGCCCGTCTGACCCTCACAAGCCTGCGCAAAGTTGATAACTGCGTACTTGGAAGCATAGTCTGGATTGTCGCCATCGTCTTCATAGAGAGTCCCCTCGCCGTTAGCTCCCGACACAACATTGAGAATCATTCTGTCTGGACGCTCGGTAACATTCATTACCGTCTCTGGATTATAAGGTATAATGGCACCCTGGCGGAAAAAGTAAGGTATCTGTTCATCAGTGTATGACAAGGTACGCTTACAAGGTCCTTGAATCAGCTCATGAGTATCCACGCTCCACCACTGACCTTCAGGGAACCACACTTCCTTTTCTGTCATACCGTTAGTACCACTCTTTGTTGTAATAGGAGCCACAAGGATATCATCGCCAAAGAAATATTCGCCATCATAAGTATACGCCTCATCCTGTTCAGGATACTCATAGTAGAGTGGGCGACATATCGACAGACCTGTGTCGTAAGCCTTACGTGCCATTGTATATATGTATGGAAAAAGTGAATAGCGTAGGCGGACAGCCTCAAGGATGGTAGGAAAATTGGGGAACTTCCATATCCTTCTTTCCACTCTACCATCAGCTGTGGCATGAGTGCGGAAGATGGGGGTAAATACTCCAAACTGTATCCAACGCAAAACCAAATTAGGATTGTTTACCAACTCATCATTAGAATACATGTGTCCTCCCAAGTCATGTCCCCAATAGCCATAACCTACATTGGATGCTGTAGCTGTAAAATAAGGTTCAAAAGCCAAAGCCTCATAACTGATATTGGCATCGCCCGAAAATCCAATCTGGTAGCGATGGCTTCCCAAGCCTCCCCAACGATGAAAGATGACTGGGCGATGGTCAGCACGCTTAATAGCCTCATTAAAGAAGACATGGTTACACCAGAAAGTCTCACTCAAAGCCTTGGTATAAGGACTGGTAAGATACTGCTGCCAATCGAGCCACCAGAAATCTACGCCTTCACTTTCATGATCTCTGATAATATTACGAAAGAACGACTTTGTAAAATCGGTATAGTCCAAACTCCACTTAATGGTATTACCTTCAAGATACTTGTCATTCAAATCCTTTCGCATCTGAGAGAAATAAGCTGGCGATTCTATCTCGTTAATACCATCAGCAGGGTGTAGATTGAGTGCCGTCTTAAAGTTCTGACTATGCATATCAGCCAACAAACCTTTAGGGTCTGGTAACAAATTAGTGTTCCACGACCAGCCTGTCCATCCTCCCCTGCCCGCAGATTGACTATAGTCGTTACCATTCCAATGCCAGTCCATATCTAAAATCATCACATCAGTTGGAATCTTGTTTGTTTTCAGGTCTGCCATGATATTACGATAATCCTGTTCCGAATAAGAAGCATACTTACTATACCAATATCCAAATACATAATCGGGAGGCAAAGGAATTTTTCCTGCTATCTTAGTATAATCAGATACTGCCTTTTTGTAATTGTCGCCATAACCAAGAAGATAAGTATCCATGGCATGTTCGTCAGCACGGGGCGCCCACCAGGAATATCCCACCTCATTATTATAAACGAGAGCATAAGAACTTCCTCCATCAGCACGCATAGCTGTCCAGGCATCATCAATCACTGCCCATCCAGAGCGAGAAACCAAACCATTCTCCATCTCACTGCGCTTACTGTCACCCATCAAGCCATCCAGTGTTCGGCAGGTACCCTTCAGATTCTGTGGATCAGGTTTGCCTGGATACCAAATCGAAGGTACGCATGATTGCTGACAACAACTTTCAGATTATTGGCTGATGCTGGTACAGTACGAGGATCTGTACCCTTGCGATACTTCAACTTGAGATTAGATGTCTCTATATAAAGAAAGGTATCGTCCTCTGACTTTATAAAAGTTGGAACTTCAAGCTTTCTGTTGAGCACAGTAAACGTAGCACGGTCTTCAAACCGAGCATTTTCACTATACTCAATACGTATCATCTCGGGGGTCAAGACCGTAAAACGCGCATTGCCACTTATGACAATGGCTTCGCTTGATGCCACTGGGTTATCTACTATAGATTGCGCCTCTGCCAAAAAGAGGACAACCAAAGAAAAAGCTAAAGCAAAAAATCGCTTGATTGTCATGATTTTACTATAAAATAGGTTTTAAATATTAAGTCTGACTATTTGCACTAATTGCATTTGTTTACATTAACGATTGCAAAGATAGTCTTTTTATTAATAGGTTATGATGACATTCATTAAAAATACAAATAAACAAAAGGACATACCTACTGAAAACCAGCCGGTTAATAGTCATAACAGACTTAAAAGATACAAATTATATACAAACGTTTATAATCTCTACAGAAGTACTAACAATACCAAAAGAACCTGTTGCAAAGTTACTATAGGGTAAAGGAAAAGTCATCACGTACAACTATGCACTTTGCTCAATACGATGAGCAACTTTGCCCAATGCCTTGGGCAGATATGAACAACGCCCTTTGTTGACACTTCTTGATGGTAATTTTGACTTTTCTGTATAAATGCTCATTAAACACAGGGGGCAGATGGTGAAGGGTACAAATCCACCCTTCATCTTAAAACAAAACTTTTCTTCCATTACGTACATATATCCCTTTACGTGGCTTGTCTACGGGCACTCCACTCACAGAATACCAAGAAGCAAACTCACCAGAAGGAGATTTGTCGGCTATTATAGCAGACAGCCCTGAGAGGTCAGCCTTGGTAAGATAAACTCTCATCTTCTCTAAGTCGATGGTGATATCATAATACCCTGCCTCAGGAACCATGAACTTAAAATCCTCTCCCAAGGTTGTAATATGAGCAAGACTGACAAAAGAATTGAACTGATAATCTTTATACTCTGCACAATAACTCTTACAATATCTCCAGTCACGGCCATTAGTAAACTTGAACAACTCATTAGCTTTTAGGTAAGTTGTCACTTTGAAAACCTTGCCTTCCCCCTTGTTTGTCATAGGAACTGCATAGGCCAAGTCGTAAGCAGCATGCCCATCGAGTTGTACTGCCTCTCCTGTGATATAGACATGATCCTCATCATTGGAACCTTCCATCACCACCATAGTCCAATATTCCAAAGAAGGAAGCACAAAAGAAACATCATCTCCTTTCTGTGTGAAAGCAAGCTCCTGTACTGCTCCAGCATGACTATCAGGAGATGCCGCCCAAACCTTATCTATCTTGCGATTGGCAGTTACAGTTATGGGAATACCTGTATATTTGTCTGGAAAAGTGCGTGTTCCCCAAACATCACGCCAGGAAAGATCGTCAGTATTGAGAAAATTCAAGAAATGAAGTACATCACAATTGCCAACCTTCTTAGCAAAAGTAGTGATAGAATAGCTCTTGGGGGGCCAAGCATTTACAGAATAATTGGACGAAGTACTGACCACAGGCAGATAAGCAGCCTTGGAGGTAGTGCCTCTCAAAAAATTCTGATAAGCCGTCTGAAAGTCATAGTATCTTACCATAGCTGTTTTAAGAGCATCACTCATTGCCAATGGTGCTGCAGGGAAATATTCACGGGTAAGCATATGGTCTCCCATCTCAAGATGAGAGCCGCCCAAGGCAGCAATCACTGCATCGGTAAGCAATACTCCTGGAGTATTCACCATCTTGTCACCTGAGCCTCCGTTGTCCGCTTTGTCATAATTGATATAAGCTGCAAAAACCGTCTGTCGTTGATGGTCGCTATACTTGTCGTTCGCCTGAATAATACCCAAAAGATTGGCAAAATCGGCTTCGGAAACACCTCCATATCCATTGCCATTACCCCATACTTCATTATAACAGAAATCTACGTCGCTACTGACGATATTATCTGCTCCATAACCAGAAACCGCATTCATTATCAGATCTTTGTCTGGGTGAGCCGACTTCATTGCTTGAATAAATGATTTATAACTCGCAGGCAAATCTACCACTTTGTGACGGGCATCATATACGTCGCCACGATAGCCCAACTGATCTATCTGGAAACCATCAAAATCAAAATGGCTGTATATTTCTGTATTCCTTTCTGCCATATACTGTTGCCAATCCATATTACCAGGAACCTGCAGATAAATATTACTTGCCCACGAACTTGGCAAACCATGATAGTCTTGATAAAAATTGCCCGAGCCATCTTTTTTTAACAGAGCCCAGTCGGTTTTTACTCCATCATTCACAGCATTCTTCCATGCACCGAACAAAGGTTATAAAAGATAGACTTCATACCATACTTATGCTGCTCTGCTATGTAGTTCTTGACATATTCTACACCAACCCAACGATTGCTGATATCCTGATACCAAGGTATGAGTGAGCCATGGGCATCCAATTTAACTGGTTTGTGATGCATCCACTGCCAGTCTTGAAACTGAACTCCATTGATATGAAGCCTGTTAAGATAAGCCATCTCGCTCTTAATATTTGCATTCTTGTCTATACTTCCACCAGCATTGTCAAAATCGGCAACAAAACCATAACGAGGAAAACGTTTCCAGTCACTTGACACATCAACAGCTATCGTGCCCAAAATAGTAGATTGGTTGGTAGTTTCTGTATAGACTTCTACTAAATAGCCTTGATAATCGGCCATTGGGGGAGTCCAAGACCACTTATTATTGCTCATCACTTCAGACAATTTATGGGTCTCCAAAATGGCAGAACCATGCCTGTAACGCACCATCGTATTAGCAGGAACATTGCCACTTAATACAAATACTACAGACTGACCTGGTATATAACAAGCCTTATCAGTAGTCATATCCACCGTAAGCCGTGAAGATATATTTTCGGCAGAGCTGTATACAGCCAACAACGAAAGAGCAAAAGAAAGTAGATACTTAGGAACAAAGTGTAAAAAAACAGTTTTTCTCATCATTTAAAGAAATAAAAAAGTCTCCACATGTTAAAAAAGTATCAGCATGGGGAGACTATATTAATTAACTAATCAATTATTTCTCGAAGATGCTGATGGCAAAACCACCACCTGCACCCGCACTCAACTTCAGAGAAGTTTTGTTGGTTACCACACGCTTAGTGATAACGTATGACTGCTGGTTTGCCTTGTAGCTTGCATTCTTGCCATCGGCATAGATGGTAGCTACGTATTTCTTGCCAGGAGTTAGAAAATCGAGTTTGAGGTTAGACTGATGGGCTGTCTCACCTACCGTACAACCTACGAACCAATTGCCTGTACCCTTGGCTCTACGGGCAATCGTAACATACTGACCAGGCTCTGCCTCCAAATAACGGCTCTCATCCCAGTCTATAGCAACGTCCTTGATAAACTGGAAAGCATCTGCATACTTCTCGTAGTTCTCAGGTATGTCTGCAGCCATCTGCAATGGGCTGTACATAGTAACATACAATGCCAACTGTCGAGCCAAAGTTGAGTTGATGTGATGATGCTTGTTAGGGTCTATCTTATTCATGTCACCCTCCAAAATACCAGGAGTATAGTCCATTGGACCACCCTGCAAACGGGTAAAAGGCAACACCGTGTATGGAAAGCCTTATTGCCCGCAAAAGACTCATACTCAGTACCACGAGCCGACTCGTTTCCGATGAGGTTTGGATAGGTACGGCAAAGACCTGTAGGACGGACAGCCTCGTGTGCATTTACCATGATGTGGTGTTTGGCCGCCTCGGTAACGCAATAGAGGTAGTGATTATTGAGCCATTGTCCATAGTGATGCTCGCCACGTGGAATAATGTTGCCCACATAACCGCTCTTTACAGAATTGTATCCATATTTGTTCATCAAGTTGTATGCTGCCTCAAGATGGCGCTCGTAATTACGAACTGAAGCCGAAGTCTCATGGTGCATCATCAGACGGACGCCCTTGGAATGAGCATAATCGTTAAGTCCTTTAAGGTCGAAGTCAGGATAAGGAGTCTGAAAGTCAAAGACATAATCTTTGCTATGACCAAACCAGTCTTCCCAACCAATGTTCCAGCCCTCTACCAGTACTTGAGAGAAGCCATTTTTAGCAGCAAAATCTATATACTTCTTTACATTCTGAGTATTGGCAGGATGCTGCCCATGGGGGTTGCACTTGCTGTAATCGGTAACACCGAGACGAACAGAAGGAAGATCATTAGTATAAGACCATTGCTTGCCACCACCTATCATCTCCCACCATACCCCGATGTACTTTACTGGCTTTATCCAAGATGTATCGGTATATTTGCAGGGTTCATTGAGATTGAGTATCAAGCGAGAAGCCAGAATCTTACGGGCATCATCTACCACCATGATAGTACGCCAAGGAGTAGAGCATGGAGTCTGCATATGTGCATGTTGCCTTGAGCATCGGGGGTGAGTTGTGACTCGAAAATAAAGTTCTTGTCATCTAAGTTCAAATGCATACATGAGTAATCCACCAAAGCCGCCTCATGAATATTGAGATAAATACCATCTGCTGTCTTCATCTGAAGCGAAGTCTGCACACCAGTAGGCGAGAAGATTGTCTGGGAAGCATTACTGCTAATAGCACTCTGAAGCAATCCCCTGATTTCTGAGAGTTTAGACTCCGTATAATCATACTCCTGCGTGTCATAGTCACCAGGAATCCACCAGCCTTGTGGTCACCCGTCATGGCAAATTGAGTATGTTCTGCCTTCACTACAAAGTAAGGCAAATACTTCTGCTGGGGGAACTCATAACGAAAGCCGACGCCATCATTATATACGCGGAAACGAAGGTTCATGTATCTACCATTAGAAGGCTTTTCCATTTCAATGAAAAGTTCATTATAATGGTTACGGATTTCTTTCTCCTCACCCCATACAGCTGCCAATTTTCATCAAAAGAAGAAGTAGACGTCTTATTAATACGGAACATGTCCATCAAAGAGTTTTCCTCTGCCAACTCGATGCCCAACGTACTTGGGTTAATGACAGTCTTGCCTTTGTAATCCACCTGATAGACCGGGGTTCCTTTGTCATTGAGCGAGAAAGTAACACTCAGATGACCATCTGGAGATTTTACAGTTTGAGCAGAAAGCCATGCAGGAAGCATCATCATTAAACTCAAGAGCAAAATACTCAACAGTCCTTCTCGCTCGGAGAGGGATATTGTATGTTTCTTCATATTTACAGCTTTATTCAAGTTTGGTTTTTTAAATACGTTAATCTATCTTAGTTGCAGTCATCGTCATCTTTTTCAGATTGATAACTATCTGGTATTTGCCAGCTTCAGCAGCACTCACACTCCACTTATAGTCGTGTGCATCGCCATCTGCACGACTGACAACCTCGGCAGCTGTTTCAGAAAGTGAAGCTCCAGGAGTTGCCGCCATCAGCCAAGCCAGCACTCCATCCCAGTTTCTACCACCAAGCATAAACTTAAGTTCGCCTGCCTTCAATTTCATTTCAGCAGAATAAGTATACTTATTTACCTTAGTCAGTTCAATAGCCTTGTCATTCCAATCCCAGCCCGCAGATGTAGCACTACCCCATGCATAGATAGAATTATATGGGAAATTAAAGGTTGGATCTTCAAATTCAGCATTCTCTACATTGATATTGACATCCTCAATACTACCATCGTTGAAGTTAGCCAAAGCATCCTTAACGTCAGCAGAACCTTAAGAGTAGTGCCATCCGACATAGAGAGTACATATGAAAGGGTTATATCACCATCCAAATCCAATCCAAAGAGATTGAATGGAGCTACTATACTCTTATCCTCTGCATTGACTGTAACCTCAGATACAGCAGAAACAGGAGTATTGGCTACACCAGAAACCATATTGTAGCTTGAATAGGCTCCAGTAAGGATGACATAACCTCCCTGTACAGAAAGATCTTTACCTTCGGCATTCTTAGCTGCTAAATCGGGAGTAGTCAATGTGAGTTTACGCGTAAGACGCTTCATAGCTATAGTGTAATTCTGGCTATCACCCGTCAAGTCTGTCTCAGTGGCTACACCATAACAGAACGCATCAGGATTGCCGTTGATGGCATTTGCATCGCTTACCATAAAGGTGGAAGCATCTACTGTAGCTCTTGCCTCAGCAACTGTAATATGACTGGCGCCATTATAGCATCTGAATGTATAATCATTATTACTCTTCAAAGTAAGCTGCTGGGTGTTACCACTCACCGTGCTTACCTCTTCATTTACACTCAAGAAATAAGAATTTGGGACATTTTTCAAACCACAAGCGCCCCAATCGGTTTGGATGGTAACGGCAGTCCGTGGCTTTACTATTGGGTCAGGCAGCTCATCCTCGCAAGAAGAAAATGTTGCAACAGCAGTAGCCATCACTGCCATATAACTGATTGATTTTAAGATACGTTTCATGTTCTTTCTAATATTTAATTTTCAGATACCAAAAATTATTCAGGCTTGCTCAAGCGAACAACCTTGCAGGCATGAGGAGCCAATTTTGCAGAAACCTTAGTTACCTCACCTTCATCGGTATGTGTCCAAAGATCTCTCACTTTCATACTACCCGAAATACCCAGGCAGAGAGTTCTACACCGCGTTCCTGTTCTATATTCTCACGGTTGAAGAGAGCCACAATGTAATCGCCATTGCTCATCTGACCATACCATACTTGGCTGTTAGCATCTTCAGCAATCTCTATACCCGCGCCATTTCTTGTTGTAGATATATTGTTACTCAAAGGCTTTCCTACAAACTTATCCTTATTGAGTTCCAACAATTCTTCGTTTTGGTAGAAACTTACATTGTGGGCAGCTCTTGCTGCACTATAAAAACTCTCGCTATAACTATTCTCACCCGACTCATAACCAATAGTATTATACTCATCAGCTACGGCAATAGGACCACCAGCCATAAGTTGCAGAGTGATACAAGACTGACGCTCATCATCAGAATTGAAACGACGCATGAATTGGAAGTCTCCATCGGCAATAACCTTGCCACGACCAGTAATATCAGACCAATAAGTAAAGCCATCAAACTGGTTGTTGCTGCAGGCCACTGATCTACCTTGATATACTGCGCACCGCGCCAACGGCTTGACAAGTGATCCCATCCACCTTCGCAGGCGTCATCCACAATGCGAACCATATTGCCATACTGAGCTTCGTACTGACCATGATCTTTCATGTTAGGCATCACGATAGAAGTAAACACACCATACTTTTGGGCTGCCTCAGCGATATACTGCAAAGCCAAACGATACTCCACACTACCATAGCCACGGCCTTCACCCTTAGTGCCACCTCCACGAATACCATCTTCAAAGAGACACATAAAGTCCATACGGATGAAATCAACACCAATACTCTTATAATATTTGAAGAAGCCGTCGATGTATTCCTTACCACCTTTGTGGCTGGGAACGATCCATGTAAAGATGTCGCCGTCAGCATCAGGATTCTTCACTTGATCCTTACCCTGCTCATAAAGCAAATTACGTACAGTATACTTTGTTCCCTCGATAGGACAATCTAAAGAGCCATGTACCCAAAGGGGGTTGTCGTAGACGCCCAACTTTAAACCTTTGTCCTTACACATCTGAATAAGTTCGGTCAATGGAATATGAGCATATGAGGTCATGTAAGGATGCCCAGCATTATCATCGCCCAACATAGCCATGAAGCCATCGGTACAAATCATATCGTAACCATATGGCAAAAGATTCTCAGCCACCCAGTCGATATTTTTCTGCCAAATCTCTTTCGGCATATTGCAGTCCGTTCCGTTCTTCTCTGCCAAACGACCATACTCATACACCGTCCAATAAAGAGGAGCTTTCTCGGCTGTCTCTGGAGTAGGTGTAGGAGTTACAGGATCGTCTGGGATATCTTCTGGAGTCCAACCTGTATTGAAGCTACCTCCATTTATCGAGTAATCGCTACATCCCATTATCATAAAAGATAACATTACTGCGACAATTGATAAAACTATCTTTTTCATATATGATTCAACTTATATTATTTTTTTCAAACTTAACCTTCATGTCAATGACATTGATGCTAATCTTGTAGTTACCAGCTTGTGAAGCCTCAACCTTCCACTTATAGTCAGGACTTTGACCAAGTACTTGTAAATCTGTAGCAGAGAGCGGTGCAAGATCATTTGTAACATCCTTACTCAAAGGACGAAGCCACTCGATATTGTCACCCTTGTTTGGATCATTCTCCAATCCAAACTTCAGTTCGCCCTCTGTCAAGGTTGTTTCTATGACGAAAGTACCCTTGGCTGCATTTGCATCATACTCCAAAGGCAACAGGAACGGATAGTTCCATCCATTAGAAGTGGCACTGCCCCAAATCCAAATATTCTTGATAGGGAGATCTGAAGGTACCTCTGCTTCTTTCTGCTTTTCAAAGGTAACAGTCATGTGATATGTATCAACTGTAACCTTATATTTACCCGCTTCGCCAGAAAGAACCTGCCACTTGGTATCAGGACTGTTTCTCTTGACAGCTCGTGAGTCAGTAATAGACTGGTTCTCGGAAGCAGCCATAATAAAATCGCAGTTCCAATCACTTGGGGTATCCAATGGGAACTTCAACTCACCTGCAGAAAGCTGACCAATCCATGTAAACAAGAACTTATTGACAGGATCTTGTGTCATTTTCAAAGAAGCACCAATATTCCATCCTGCCGCACAAGCATTACCAACAATATAAAGTTTGTCTATCTCTGGTTCAGGATAAGTAATTGTAGGTTGCTCGCCTGTTGAAAGATCTGCATTTACAACACAGAAACCGTCTTTTTCCACATGGAAAGTAAGAACCGCATCGCTCGCAGCATCTACTGCAATCTTGTAATCACCAGCCAACAATGCACCAGCATAACTGTACTTTGTTTCAGAAAGAACCTCTTCCATTAAAACACCCTCACCTTCTGTGGCATCAGCCTTGAATATGTAAAGATTACGCGGTTGAATCTCATAACCTGTCACATTGACCGTTGTTGAAGATATCTCAGGTTTCATGTAATGGTCTGCACCAGTTACTTCTGCGATAATCTCTCCTTCAACAACAGCAGTTGTACCAGTAGAAACACCCCACATCTTCAAATATGAATTAAGTTGCTTATGAGTGAAACTAACGGAATTCTGTCCCTCGGGAATATAAATCTTACTGATGGAGTTCTCAAAGTTGTTACCCTCGAGATCCATCTTGAAATAATAATTTATTTTAGTACCCTCACCACGGTCTTGAGCTTCGCCCCATGTAAAGGTAATAGCAGTCTCTTCTCCCTTATCCTGCTCAAGGGTCACCGATTCCTCAGAAGCAGCAAGGTGCATCTGATCGTCCACTCCAGGAATGGAGAACCGAATGTCATCACCACTACAGCTTGCCAAAAACAAAGGAATGGCGACAAGTATGAATAAAATGAATTTCTTCATGATAAATATCTTCTAAATGATGGTTATATTATGTTTAATTCCAATAAGGCGCCTGCTTCAACTTGGCATTTTTGTCCATCTCATCCTGGTGAATTGGGAACCAATAGAATGCCTTTTTGTAAACACGTGTCTGATAAACTGTACGCTTATAAAAACTTGCAGCATCACGTCCATAAGCATTCATTCCATAGAAAGGACCAGTAAGCACCTTCTCAGCTTCCTTCCAGCGTCGTAAATCATCATAGCGCAGTCCCTCACAATTAAGTTCTACGCGACGCTCTGCATGAATCAGATTTCTCATCTCAGACTGATTATTGAGATTGACATGTATGTAGTTGTCATCTGTATTACCTGTGGTATACTGGCGAACACCTGCACGCTCACGAATTTTATTGAGGTATGTCAGGATTTCCTCATTGCCCGGATCACACTCATTGAGAGCCTCAGCATAGTTAAGGTAAGCCTCTCCCAAACGGTAAGTATTCCTGGGCGATACTGATAACTACCTTGTTTTACATTATCCTTATAGTAAATTTTCTTTTTTGCGAAGTAACCGTTCTGAGGAGCATCATGAGTTCCGTTGTTGTCGGTCTCTGTTCCATCACCTCTGAACATATTATAAACACGATCTTCCTGATTGAAATAACCATTGTTGAAGTTTACGCAAATATAAAAACGAGGTTCACGATGGCAATACATATTGTAAGTACCCTTGCGGGTGATGGAACCTCCATTACAAATAGAGGCCCAGTCGGTATTGTCGCGCTGTTCGTCGGCATCAGAGAAACCTTCTTCTTTATAATTAGATGCAGGATCGGTAATAGGAAGACCATTCTCCATTGAGAACGCATCCACCAAAGACTGTGTTACACCCAGGCCACCATTACCGCTGCTACGCAAAGGCGTTGCAAGCGCCTCATAATAAGAATAATTACATCCACCAGGACGAGCAAACAGAATTTCGGTATTACCCTCATCGAAACGCTTAAACATCATGTCCTGATATGACATAAACGGGTCTATCTTGCCATCTGACATTTTCACCTCATACAATTTATAACCAGCAGCCTCTGCCTCTGTAATCAACTCCTTGCAGGCATCGGCAGCCTTTCTCCATTTGCTGGCATCGTAAGTCTGGCTTATGATGTTTTCTCCCTTGTCGTTCTTGTAGTTGGCATAGTCAGTATTACCATTAACCAATGGGCTTGCAGCATAGAGCAACATACGCGCCCTTACAGCCAAACACATGATACTGGTAGCACGACCATACTTGCGAGCCTCTGTATATTTGGCAGGCAATATCTTAGAAGCGGCCTGCAATTCCTTATCACACCAATCAATTACTTGGTCATAAGGGGTCTGACCAATCATCAGATCACTCAAGTTGAAGTTGGATGGTGTGATTTCGTCAGGTGCAAAAGGAATACCACCGTATGTATTGGCAAGCAGAGCATAGTAATATGCCTTCATGAAGCGACATTCAGCTTTCATGTACTCCACCTCAGTTGGGGTTATGCCCTGTTCGTTCAAAGCATGTACATTTTGGATAAAGATGTTTGCCTCACGAATACGCTGTGGGAAATTGGCCCAGAAATTGCCATCCCAGTTGCTGTTGGTAGTCCACTCACCCAAGATAAAAGGAATGACATTCCAACCATTGAACTGGCGATAACGCTCTGACGGTGTCATGTCGTCACCTAAAATCTCCAACCTCATACTGCAATAGCCAAGATAT